>OCVV011357852.1_pt1 | contig 14820 bp, 11 predicted proteins | sample 1539721 | NCBI WGS metagenome assembly OCVV01 (sample SAMN02144230, study PRJEB22623) | gut metagenome | biome: sheep rumen | host: Ovis aries | place: New Zealand
CATATTGGTACTTCTCAGTGGCAGGCACAGGCTGTTGAAAATGTTCGCGAAATGATTATGCAGTATCGTAATCATCCGTCAATTTTCTTGTGGGGAGTGCGCATTAACGAAAGCCCAGACAACGATGCTTTGTACGAAAAGACAAATGCTCTTGCTCATGAACTTGATGACACTCGAGTAACTGGTGGAGTTCGTTGCATTAAGCAAAGTAATTTGCTTGAAGATGTTTACACATACAACGACTTTAGTCACACAGGCGACAATGACGGTATCTTGCATAAAAACAAAGTTACCAAAACAAACAAGGGCTACATGGTTACTGAATACAACGGACACATGTTCCCTACAAAAGCCTTTGATTGTGAAGCTCATCGAACACAACATGCAGAACGTCATGCAAAAGTGTTAGACACTGTTGCTTCTTATGATGATGTAGCTGGTGCAAGTGGATGGTGTGCCTTTGACTATAACACGCATAAAGATTTTGGTTCCGGCGATATGATTTGTTACCACGGCGTAATGGATATGTTCCGTAATCCAAAACTGGCAGCAGCTGTTTACAAAAGTCAAGGCGATGCATCTGTTGTTGGCGATGTTCTCGAAGTAAGTTCTTCTATGGATATAGGAGAGTATCCTGGTGGAGCAAAAGGTGACGTGTGGATTTACACAAACGCAGACTGTGTGCGTATGTTTGTAAACACAACATTCATTAAAGAATACACAAGAGACAATTCTCCTTATAAACATCTTGCTCATGGACCTATTCTGGTTGATGATTATATAGGCAGCCGTTTGGTTAACGAAGATCATATTCCCGCAGAAAAAGCAGAAACACTTAAATTGTTGTTGCATGCAATTTCAAAATATGGCGAAAAAAATCTTCCTCTTTCGGTAAAACTAAAAGCACTTCCTCTTTTTATTTCTGGAACGGTAAACCGCGAGAAAGTAACTGCACTCTATGGCAAGTACATTGGTAACTGGGGCGGTCAAACTATAACCTATCGTTTTGAAGCATATCGTAACGGTAAGCTGGTAAAGACGGTAATTAAGAGTCCCGGAAAACCTGTTCATGTAAGTGCTCAAACAACTCGTTCTCAGTTAGTAGAAAAAAATTCTTACGATGTTGCAGCAGTGCATCTTAAAGCAGAAGATGAAAACGGAAATGTTAATCCTTTCTATCAGGAAGCAGTTTCGCTTAAAACTGAAGGTGCTCTTGAATTGATTGGACCTTCAATTGTTTCGCTAAAAGGTGGCATGGCTGGAACCTATGTTAAGTCTGTTGGAAAAACAGGTAAGGGTGCACTCGTCGTAACAGATGTAATGGGTAACGAATTAAAAGTTCCCTTTAGCGTTAAAGTTCAGCGCTCTTAGTTTTTCAAAAAGCAGGGAACTTTTATGTTGTCTTTATTGTTGCCGGTTATTTACATTGCCTTCATTAGTTTGGGTCTTCCCGATTCGCTTTTGGGGGCAGCGTGGCCGGTAATGAGCCATGAATTAAATGCTCCGCTTGAAGCTGCTGGTCTTGTAAGCATGATTATTGCAGGCGGAACTATTGTTTCAAGTCTGTTAAGCGATCGCTTGAACAAAAAGTTAGGAACAGGATTAGTTACTTCTATTTCTGTTGCAATGACAGCTCTTGCGCTTTTGGGTTTTTCTTTTGCTCCTCATTTTGTTTTTCTCTGTGTGTGGGCGATTCCCTATGGACTGGGTGCTGGAGCAGTTGATGCTGCGTTAAATAATTATGTTGCACTTCATTACAAAGCACGGCACATGAGTTGGCTTCACTGTTTTTGGGGAGTCGGAGCTTCTTTAGGTCCATACATAATGGCGCATTTTTTATTGCGAGAAAGCAGTTGGCATGGCGGCTATAGAATTATTTCTTTTGTTCAAATAGTGCTGACCCTTCTCTTGTTTTTAAGTTTGCCTCTGTGGAAGAATGTAAAAAAATCTGATGCTCTTTCTAAAACCAATGCAGATGAAAATGATTCTTTTGCAAGTCAACCCAAAACACTTTCCTATGTGCTCGGCATTAAGGGTGTGCCTTTTATGCTTTTAGCATTTTTTGCCTACTGCGGTCTTGAAACAACAACAGGTTTATGGGCAGCAAGTTATTTGGTTAACTATAGACAAATAGATGCGCAACTTGCAGCACGCTTTGCTTCATTTTTTTATTTGGGAATAACAGGCGGTCGTTTTATAAACGGATTTATTGCAGAAAAGCTTGGAGACCGTAATTTAATTCGCATAGGAATTGCCGTAGCAGTAATAGGTATTGTTTTACTCTTGCTTCCTCTTTCGCAAGATATACCTGCTTTGATTGGACTAATTGTTATTGGCTTAGGTTGTGCTCCTATTTACCCTTCAGTCATTCATTCTACACCGGTCAATTTTGGTGCAGAAAATTCTCAAGCAGTAGTGGGAGTTCAAATGGCAAGTGCATACACAGGAAGTACTTTTATGCCTCCTCTGTTTGGACTTCTTGCCGCACACACAACGCTGGCTGTGTATCCCTTTTACTTACTGATCTTTGCACTTCTTATTTTGTTGGGAACAGAACATTTAAACAAAATGTCTAGAAAGTAAAAGACAGTCCACTAAACTAGCTTAGTGGACAGTTCTCTTGTTATTCAGTTACTTCGGGATTTGCTGCAAACCATTCTTTCCATGCTTTGTTGACACTTGTGGTGTACTTTTTCTTTGCACTGTCAGAAATAAAGGCAGCTTTGAATCCGTTTATAATAATTTTACGAATGTCTTCTGCGGTAAAGTGTAACTTTGAATACAAGTTCCAGTATTCGTCAATGAGCGACACTTTAAAGAAAGCGGGGTCATCTGTATTTACAGTAACAAAACAACCCTGATCGTAAAGTTGGCGTATGGGGTGATCTTGAATACGGCTTACTACTTTTTTTGTAAAGGTATTGCTGGTAGGACAAATTTCAAAAGGAATCTGATCTTTTGCCATTTCTTTTACCAGTTCTGGATCTTGGGCTGCGGTAATACCGTGACCAATTCGTTCTGCTTTAAGCAAGTGCAGTGCATCTTTTATAGACCAACTTTCTACGTCTTCGCCTGCGTGAGCTACTACATGCAAACCTGCTTTTCGTGCTTTTGCAAAAACGCGTTCAAAATCTTTGGCAGGACCTTTTGATTCTGCTCCACCTAAACCAATGCCCAAAATGTAAGGGCTATTTTCTTTGATGGTTAGGTTAAGATTGTTCATGGCATTTTCTTCGCCAAAGGTTCGGCTTACATCAATTAAAAGACGCATTGTGCGTTTGTCATTTTTTTCGATGTTAGAAATGCTTTCTGAAATGCGACTGATCATGGTGTGGAAATCGTATCCACGTTTAAGGAATGAAGAAGGAGCAAAGAACAGTTCTGCATAAACAATGTTGTTATCTTCAAGGTAGGTACGAATATCATCAAAAACAATTTTAAGATCATCTGCACTACTAATGTATGACTGAACGGTCAAAAAAGCATTTATAAAACCGTTTAAATCTTCATAACTAAACAGTTTGTTCATGCGTTCAGTTGTCATTGCGGCACCCTGACATGATTTATACAGGCGGCGTATTGTTTTACGCGTCATAACTGCTTCGCTATGTAAATGAATTTCTGCCTTAGGAACAGATTTCAACAAACTGTAAAATTGCTTCTTGTTCATATTATAGAAAGTATAGCACAGATACAAATGTACCGCAAGTGGAAATTTAGTAAACAAAAATTCAGCATAAAATCAGTTGGACAAATTGTCTTTGCGGGTATATACTGACTGTATGGCAAATAAACTGTATGTGGGAAATTTGAATTTCCGCACTGACGAACAAATGCTGAGTTCTCTTTTTTCTCAGTTTGGACAGGTTGAATCTGCTGTGGTTATTAAAGACCGCGAAACGCAGCGTTCAAAGGGTTTTGGTTTTGTTACCTTTACAGAAGAGCAGTCTCTGCAAAAGGCAATAGATGCGCTTAATGGCAAGGAAGTTGACGGTCGCAAAATACGCGTAAGTGTTGCAGAAGAGCGTCCTCCCCGTCAGAATCGGCCTGCAGGAGGATTTCACCGCTCATGAGTTTGGGGTCTGAGTTTTCAGAATATCTTGCTCCTCAAACAGACCGTGCAGCCTTTATACAATCTTGGCTGGAAAAACATGGTGTTAAAAGTGCGCGCACGGTTATAGACGGAAAAAATCACATTTTAGTTCAGTTTGAACAAAGTGCCTATAATCCTCAGTACCGAATAAAAACGGTTATTGCTCACTACGACCGTGTTTCTGGTAGCCCTGGTGCTAACGACAATTCTGCTGCAGACTGGCAAATTATGAACTGGGCTGTTCAGCTTGCTTCCTGCACAAAAGAACATGATGCCGTTCACAATGTACGCATTTTCTTTACCGATGGCGAAGAATTAGGTTGGTCTACAGGAGTTACCGAACAAGGTGCTTACGGTATAGCAAATGTCTTTAAGCGTTTAGGCATAACCAGTGATGATATCTATGTCTTTGATGCTTGTGGCAGAGGAGAAGTTCCTGTTTTGTCACGACATTCTTTTCCGCCTAAAACAGACAAAAAATTTCTAGAAAAGTTTACAGACTTGTACAATCGTACTCAAGATTTGCTTTCTCGTGCAAGTCCTGGAAGATGGATGACGCTTCCTGTTCCCTACAGTGACAACGCTTCTTTTTTAGCCTGTGGAATTCCTGCGGTAGCTATAACGCTTCTTCCTGCAAATGAAGCTGCCCTCTATGCTCGTTCTCTTATAACAGACAAAAATCTTGAAGCGGCAGTTATGAATCGTGAAGCAACAAAGCAGCAGCGTGCCTCTGGAGAACTAGTAGAATATTCTTACAAAGATCGTATGCCCCTTACTTGGCGTCTTTTTCACACCACTCAAGATAATGAACAGTCCCTTACTCCACAGAGTTTTACTGTTATGCAAGCAATACTGACGCAACTGGCATCTACCCTTACGCCTGCATGAAGTAAAAGTCATCCATGCATACGGTATACCACCCCTTTCCTTTACTTTTTCGTAAAAAAATAAAATTTTTCTTGACAGACGCATAATCTCGTGTGATAATAAAATTATCATAATGATAGTGTTACTCTCATATAGAGAGGGCTATCAATGGGAGAATGTATGGAACTTTCAAATATTTTCTGTAAAAGCGAAACACTGCCACTTACCGTAAAACAGTGCAGTGCCTTTATGCGCAACACCTACAGCATGACTTCTGCAACAACAGAGCCAGATCCCGCTAACCGTTTGTTTGCGGTACTTCAGCTTGACGATTTAGTTAAACTGGTAAAACGCCCCGAACAAATTAAAAACTGCATTTCAAACGATTTTGATTTTTATGGTTCAGGCTGGCAGTCATGGGGCTTTGGCGGAGAAACAACTCGCGGTCAAATGCAAAAAGACTACATTCCTCTTATTCCTCAGTGGAAACAGTACATTACCTTCCCCGGAACAGCGCCACATTCTTTGAGTCAGAAAAAACTTCTTAAAGGACAGTTTGTTATTTATTTCCGTTGGGGAACAACATACATCGTCCTTGCGTCTACAGGAAATGTTACTTCTGATTATTTTTCAGTAACTCCCTCTAATGCTGAATCCTTTGCAGAATCAACTCGTAACAAAGTGCTTCCTCCTGTTCAGTTTTATGTAGACCGTCATGAAAGAACTATTCACTGTACCGCTTATACAGACGGAAAGACTTGGCATGTTGGCGAAAAAATTGCAGAACTTTCTGTTTTTGTTGCTTACGATTTTTTTGCTCTTAAAGATGGCATTAGCGCTTTGTTTTCTTCGACAATACAGCGTCGTTTTGAACCTTATGAATTTATTAACTGCGTGGTTGATAATCCTTCGCAAAAAATGCGTTTCTGTGGATGGGAAAGTTGGTACAATCACTATGCAGATATAAACGAAGAACTTATTAGCAAAGATTTAGATATGCTTCCGAAAACACAAAACCTTTTGACTATGTGTTATTTGGAACGAGATAAGCCTGTTGTGTTCCAAGTTGATGACGGATGGGAAAAAGCATTAGGTGATTGGGAAGTTAACGAACAGCGTTTCCCCAGTGGCATGGCTCAACTTGCTTCATCAATTGAAGACAAAGGTTTTGTTCCTGGACTGTGGGTTGCACCTTTTATTGTTGACTGGAGAAGTAAAACTGCTCGTGAACACAGAGATTGGATTTTGCGCGACAAAAAAGGTAAACCCGTTCAAGCAGGTTTCCATCCTTTGTGGGGAGCTTCTAGCGGTAAAGAGCAACCAGGTTTGCCTTATTCATATTTCTGTCTCGATTTAAGTAACGATGAAGTTCTTGAACACATTAATCGCCTTATGGATACCATCATCAATGTGTGGGGCTTCCGCTACATTAAAATTGACTTTTTGTTTGCCGGTATGCTTAACGGTGTTTTCAAAAACGGTGGCTGTGCTTACCAGTGGTATGACCGTGCGCTTAAAGTGCTTACAAAAGCAAAAGCAAGTCGCGATGGTAAACCGGTAGCTTATTTGGGTTGCGGACTTCCTCTTGAATCTTCTTTTAACACATTGCCTCTTTCGCGCATTGGACCTGACACCAAAGAATCGTGGGATGTTAACTATCTTCGTAGGCTTCATTATCCTGCACGCACAAGCGCTTTTGCTAATATGCAGAGCACGCTTGGTCATGCCTTCTGGGATGCCTCTGTGTATTTAAACGATCCCGATGTTGTCTTTATGCGTTACGACAACATTACGCTTACTGACACAGAAAAAGAATTGATTACACTTGTTAACTATCTTTTCTCTAGTCAGATTATGCTTTCAGATGACCCTGTAAGTTTTAATCCTGCAACTGAAGGTTACTTTACTAACCACATGTACAACCTTTTAAAAATTTTCCGCGGAACAGAATGGGCTGTGCAAAACAAAACTGCAGACACTTACTACATCTACAATAAGAACCTTCACTATGTAGGCTTTATCAATTTGTCAGATAAAGATGTTCAGTTGTACGACGGACAGATTCATGTAGATACAGAACTTGAAGCAGTTAGTCCTAAAGACAGTTTTGAACCACTTTTGCTTCACGGAAGAAAAATAAAGAACGGTTACATTATGGAAAAACATTCTATTTCCATTTGGGAACTTCAGAATGCAAACGCAAAAGAAACTGACTAAATAAGAGGAGGCGAATATGAAAGACAGAAGTTCAGTTATTTTCGGAAACATCATCGATAAAGCAACCATCAAAAAGGCTGCTAAGGCTCAGAAAAAATTTCTCAAAAAATTTGGAGACGACCGTAACACTCCCTATCATCTTGCTGCAGTAGATAACGAAGTGCTTACTCCCACAATGGGTGTTAAAGTTTTAACACTTTCAGACAATCCCCTTGAAAGGCTTCCTGAAAAATGTGTTGTCATTGGAAACATTCGCATGGGCTTTGGTCACTACCGCATTTCTATGGCAATGGCATCTGCCGCTCATGCTATGGGATACACACCTTTGTGGCTTGACCTTAATTCATTTCCGCAAACAACCTGTACAAAAATTATTGGTTCTCAAAACGAACTGTATTCTTTGGGTTCACGTCTCTCTCAAAAGTTTAAACTCTTTAACAAACTTGTCTGGGATCCGCTCAATTACGAAGGTTTTAAGAAACTTACCTACAACGCAGGCGATCAAAAAAATGCAGAACTTATGGTTCCGCTTTTTACTGACATTCCCAAAGACATTCCTTTTGTTGCAACTCATGTCTGGCCGTCTCAAGCTGCAGTGCATGCTGGTTTAACTCATGTTGTAAATGCAATACCCGACAACTGGCCTATGGCGCTGCATCTTTCAGAAGGAGCACTGCATACCGTTCAAACTCCATCTTCATACATTGGTTACAGAACACTTGCTGCTTTTGATTCAAAGCGTGTGCTTAATCCTATGAAAAAAGAAGACATTGTCTATACCGCTCATTATGTTGATGATGAACTGGTTAAAAATCTTGAAAAAGATTGTGCTTCTCGTATTGACCGTTTACAAAATGGAAAGCCTTTACGCTTTTTGTTAAGCATTGGTGGTGCTGGTGCACAGGGAGACTATTTTGCTTCTCTTATAAAAACACTCATTCCTTACATTAAACAAAACAAAGCAACACTCTATCTTAACATTGGAGACTACGCTAATGTGTGGGAAATGTTTAAGCAAAAAATTCCACAGATTGAAGAACTTGCAACTTTACACTTTGACAAGTGGAGCGAAACAACTTCGTTTGTCGAAGCAGCTCTTTCTGATAGCGCTTGTTCAGAACCTCAGTCTCGTGGTATTCATGTGTTCTGTCATAAAAATATTTTCGCTGCTGTGTATTCAACTAACTTGCTTATGCGTGCTTGCGACCTGCTTATGACTAAACCCAGTGAACTTGCTTTCTATCCTGTTCCCAAACTGCTTATTCAACATGTGGGTGGACACGAAAAGTGGGGTGCAATTCGTGCTGCCGAATTAGGAGACGGAACTCCAGAGTGTTATTCTCTTGAGTACGCATGCTTTATGATAAGTCAGTGTATTGAACAACGCGATATGCTGGTTATGATGAACAATGCAATTGTAAGCAATAAACGTGCGGGGCTTTATAACGGAGCTTATCATGCTGTGGAACTTGCAACCGGTCTTACTGATGTAAGCGGAAAGGGTTCGGAGTATGCTTATGCTGGCCGCTGAAAAACACAGAATGGAAATGGAGTCTCTAAAGGCTTCTCGGATTCAACACATCGTTGAATGTTCTTACAATCTTTTTGCAGAACAAGGATTCGATGTGGTAACTATGAACGAAATTGCAAAGGTTTCTGAAATTGGAGTTGCGTCTTTGTATCGGTACTTTTCAACAAAAGAAGATCTTGCTATTGAGTGCGCAATTTATGCCTGGAATGTTCAGAATCAATTTTTCCGTTCTTACTATGAATCTGAAGAATACAACACACTTTCTGGTTACGAACAAATAAAAGCTTTGTTAAATGCTTTTCCCCTTGCCTATGCAAAGAATGAACAGTTCTTTCGTTTTGTCTATTACTTTGATGCATTCATTCATCGACAAAATGTTTCTAAAGAACGTCTTATGCATTACGAAGAAGGCATTTCAACAGTAAGTGGTTTAGTGCTTGCTGCCTTAGAAAAAGGAGAACAAGATGGTTCAATTACGTATGCGAGTCTTGTAAAAGAAAATGTTCGCATTAAACGTAATGAAGTGTACTTTACTATCACTCACTCTTTGTTCAGTATGGTGCAGAAAATGGCTTTGTCTGGAGACATGCTGGCAATGAATAAAGAAGTAATGCCCGAACAGCAAATAGCGCTGCTTGTAGCAATCATTTTGGAATCACTGAAGTAGTGTAGAGGAGATGTAACTATGGAAACAAAGAACTTGAGAACTTCAGAAAAAATTTCTTACGGTCTTGGTGCTGTTGGAAAAGACATGGTGTACATGCTTTCTGCAAGTTATGTACTGTATTACTTTCAAGATCTTTTGGGAGTAAGTGCTGTTGCAATGGGAGTTATTCTTCTTGCTGCACGAATTTTTGATGCCTTTAACGATCCTGTTATGGGACTGATTGTTGCAAAGACTCGTACTCGCATGGGAAAATTTAGACCTTGGCTTTTAATAGGAACGCTTACCAATGCAGTCATTTTGTTTATGATGTTTGCTGCTCCTCCTTCGTTAGATGCAAAAGGTCTTGTTGCTTATGCCGCTGCAACTTACATTTTGTGGGGTGTCACTTACACTATGATGGACATTCCTTACTGGTCAATGATTCCTGCTTTTACCAAAGGCGGAAAAGAACGCGAAAACTTAACAACACTTGCTCGTTCTTGCGCAGGTGTCGGTTCTGCAATTATTCAGATTGGAACAATTTTCTGTGTTACTCGCTTAGGTGCACTTTTAGGCGGAAGTACTTCTCGTGAAATTGAAATTATTGGCTTTAAGTATGTAACACTTGCCGTTGCAGTTCTCTTTGTTGTCTTTATTGCAATCATGTGTTTTTCAATCAAAGAAAAATCGAATGTTGATATGAAGACTGCATCGGTAGGACAAATGTTTAAAGCGCTTTTGCAAAACGATCAAGCAATGGTGGTTGTGCTTACAATTGTGCTTGTTAACTGTTCTATCTACATTACTTCAAACTTGGTTATCTATTTCTTTAAGTATGACTTTGGCGGAACAGGTTGGCATGATTCATATACGCTCTTCAATATGTTTGGTGGTGCAATGCAGATTCTTTCAATGATGCTTTTGTATCCGCTTTTGAGAAAGAAATTTTCTAGTATTAACATTTTTTACATTAGCTTAGCAATGGCAATTGTAGGTTACGCTTCTTTGTTGATAATGGCCTTTACTTCAATGTCGAATGTTTTCCTTTTGTTTATTCCCGGATTCTGTATCTTTGCGGCTAATGGTATGCTCTCTGTTCTTACTACAATCTTTCTTGCTAACACAGTAGATTATGGAGAGTTGAAGAATAATCGTCGCGACGAAAGCGTCATCTTCTCTATGCAGACTTTTGTGGTTAAACTTGCAAGCGGTATTGCAATTTTTATTGCATCAATCGCTTTGCAGATTTTTAGCTTAAGTAATGACTCGGCTTCAGAAGCAGAACAGTTTGTTGATTTTTCTCAAACAGTAGCACAAAGTTCTAAAATTGGTTTGCGCATGACTATGACAATTATTCCAGTGTTAGGACTTTTAGTTGCAATCATCTGGTTTAAGAGAAAGTATATTTTAACAGACGAAAAATTAGCTCAAATTTCTGAAGAAATTAAAACGCGTCATTCAGGACAGGAGGCATAATGAAAGCACTTACAAAAGGAAAAATCTGGCTCTTTGCAATAGGTCAGTTTGGTTGGGCTCTTCTTTCAGGATTGATTGGAAGTTGGCTCGTAAGTTTTTATCTTCCCAGTGATGAAGCAATTGCATCAGGTCAAACAATACTTATTCCTCAGGGACGTGTTATTCTTGGCTTACTTACAGTCATAGGCGGTGTAACTGCTTTAGGTAGAGTTTTTGATGCTATTACCGATCCTTTAGTTGCTTCACTTTCCGACAAGTGTAAGTCTAAAGACGGACGGCGTATTCCTTTTTTGAAGTGGGCAGCACTTCCTTTTGCAATTACTACCGTGTTAGTCTTTTGGGCACCTTTTGATGCAAGCGCTGCAAGTGGATCATTGCTCAATTCAATTTGGGTTTGTGTTATGGTGTTAGCCTATTACTTTTGTATTACACTTTACTGTACTCCATACACAGCACTCTATTCGGAAATAACTCATACAGAAAAAGAACGAATGCTTGCTTCTTCTGCAATTTCTCTTACCTTTATTGTCGGAACAGCAGTCGGATATCTTGGACCTATGGTATGGGGAGCTCTTACTCCTGTTTTAGGAAGTCGTATGCTTGCAATTCGCATTACCTTTGCTCTTTTTGCATTAGTTGCTTTAGTGTGTATGTATGTTCCTGTTTTTGCAATTAAAGAAAAAGATTATGTTACAGCACAACCTTCTCAGGCAAGTATGATGCAGTCTTTAAGCAAAACCTTTAAGAACTCTTCTTTCCGTGTCTTTGTTGGTTCAGATGTGTTCTATTGGATTGGTCTTACTATGTTCCAAACAGGTATTCCCTATTTTGTAACTTCTCTTTTGAAACTGCCAGAAGCATTCCAATCAATGTTCTTAGTGCTTATGACCGCAATCTCGCTTTTGTTCTATGTTCCCATAAATGCAATTACTGCAAAAGTGGGAAAGAAAAAAATGGTTGTCTTTGCATTTGCAATGTTTACTTTAGTGTTTGCCTTTACTGCTTTTACTCACGGTTCTTCAGAAGGAGCAGCACTAATCAATACACCCTTTGGTAAGGCAAGTCTTTCTCAATTAGTTCAGGGCTTGATTATGATTGTGTGTGGAGCATTACCTATGGCAATTTTTGGAATTCTTCCACAAGCAATGGTTGCAGACTGTGCTGAATACGATGCAAAATGTACTGGCGAAAGTCGTCAGGGTATGTTCTTTGCAGCTCGTACTTTCTGTATGAAGTTAGGGCAGGCTCTTGCAATGGTCATTTTTACTTCTCTTGCAACTTTGGGAATCAATTCGGCAACAGGAATTAACTCTGGCTCTGGTTATAGAATTGCGGCAATGGCAGCTGCTGTTTTGTGTGCTATAGGCGGAATTATTCTTTTGTTCTATAACGAAAGAAAAGTCCTGGGCAAGGAAGCGTGAAATATACTGTTACTGTAAAAGAAAAGGAACAACTGGATGTTTTTTTGCGTTCAGTGGTTCCTTCTCTGGTAAATGCAGAAGTCTCAAATAGTAAAATACGCAGACTTATTGTTGCTGGTTGTGTTTTTATAAATGGAAAACAGTGTCGCTCTCCTTCTGCAAGTTTAAAAGTTTCTCAAAGAGTTGACATAGAAATTGATCAAGAAAAATTATTCTTCGAAAAACAAGCTTTTGATAAAGCTTTTGTCATCCAAAGTTCTGATGTTCTTTTTGAAGATGAAAGTCTTATCATTATTAACAAAGCTCCTTTTATTCCAGTTGAAGAAACAATTGTAAAAGGAAGAGCAAATGTGCATCAGTCTGTAGTTGATTATTTGTGGAAAGAAAATCCTTCACTCAGAAATCCCCCTTACGCAGGAATAATGCACCGACTCGATCATCAGACAAGTGGTGTGCTTTTGTTTACAAAAACTCGTGCTGTTAATGCTTCTATTCACCAACAGTTTGAATCTCATTCAATTAAAAAAATCTATCGTGCAGTGTGTACTAAAAAAACAAATACTCCTATAGAAAAAGAATTTACAGTCTCTCTTTCTATGGGAAGAGTAAGCCCTAAAAGTGCTCCCTGTAAAATGGGTCTTCTTTCAGAAAAAAATGGTGGCCTTCCTTCTGTTACTCAATTTAGGGTTCATGAAGTTAAAGACGACTTGTATTACATTGACGCATTTTTGCATACAGGAAGAACTCATCAAATTCGTTTTCATCTTTCGCAAAAAGGTCTTCCTCTTGTTGGCGACACTTTATACGGAGGAAGTGAAGGCTTTAAACAGTTTGACAATCGCATTATGTTACATGCATTTTCTCTTACCTTTGAACATCCTCTTACAAAAAAAAGTTGTACTGTTACTGCTCCTCTGCCTCAAGGTTTTGGTTCACTTTAAAAGCATATAGGTTTAGACATATAGTCTATTCTTGATATGTCCGTTATTTTGTGCTACACTCCCTTATATTTTGTGATGGGGGTACAAGGCCATGAAATTTGTTGAAGGCGGAGTTACAGCAGCTTTAGGATTTACTGCAAACGGAATGCTCTGTGGATTGCGTGCAGGTCGAACAAAAAATGACACTGCTTTAGTCTTTAGTGAAGTACCCTGTACTGCAGCTGGTGTTTTTACACAAAATCGTGTTAAGGCAGAATGTGTTAAACTTACTATGCAAAATCTTTCTGACGGAAAAGCTCAGGCTGCAATTGCTAACTCTGGTATTGCAAATGCTTGTACTGGTCAAGAAGGTTTTGAAAATGCACGCCGTATGGCTTTGTGTGTTGCAAAACAACTGGGCATTAGCGAACAAGATGTTATTGTTTGTTCTACAGGCGTAATAGGCATGCAGCTTCCTGTTCAGAAAATTGAAGAAAATATAGCAACTCTTGCTAAAGGTTTAAGTCGCCAAAATCATGAACAAGCGCGCACTGCAATCATGACAACCGACACTCATTTTAAGGAGTGTGCAGTTCAGACTACAATCGGTGGTAAAACAGTAACCATTGGTGCAATGTGCAAGGGTAGCGGAATGATTCACATTAACATGGGAACTATGCTTAGCTTTGTTACCACAGACTGTGCTATTTCTTCTGCCATGTTGCGTAAAGCCTTGCTTTCAAGCGTACAGGGAACTTACAACTGTGTTTCTGTTGACGGCGATACTTCTACAAACGACACGCTTACTATTATGGCAAACGGACTTGCTGGAAACAAACTCATTGACTCTGAAGGTGAAGACTTCGATGCCTTCTACCAAGCGCTCAATACACTTAATACCGAAATGGCAAAAAAAATTGCCGGCGATGGAGAAGGAGCAACACACTTAGTTGAATGTACCGTTTGTGGTGCTGCTACCGTAGAAACCGCTCGTCAACTTGCAAAGAGTGTTGTTTCATCTTCACTGGTTAAAGCAATGTTCTATGGTCGAGATGCAAACTTCGGTCGTATACTTTGCGCTATGGGTTATTCAGGTGCAAACTTTAGCCCGGAAAGAACAGTCATTTCTTTGTGCAGTGTAAAAGGTGCTCAGCGTCATGGAGCTACAGATGTCTTAGGACTTCCCGAGGGAACAGAAGACAGTGTTATGGTTTTTGACCATGGAGTTCCCCTTGCATTCGATGAAGATAAGGCAAAAGAAATTCTTTCACGAGATGAAGTTGCGGTTCGAGTAGTTCTTGAAGACGGAACAGCATGTGGTACTGCATGGGGTTGCGATCTTACATACGATTACGTAAAAATTAACGGTGACTATAGAACATAGGAGTGCTTTATGGATAAGGAAGACGATCCTCGGTTAGATAATGAACATTGGTCAGGAGTACTGTCGCAGGCACTTCCGTACTTTAAACATTGGGTTGGAAAAATTGTCGTTGTAAAATACGGCGGCAACGCTATGCTTGATGACAAACTCAAAGCTGATGTAATGGAAGATATTGTTCTTCTTAACACAATTGGAATTCAGGTTGTGCTGGTTCACGGTGGCGGTCCTGAAATAAACCACATGCTTGAGCGTGTTGGAAAAGAGA
>OCVV012889329.1_pt1 | contig 14820 bp, 8 predicted proteins | sample 1539721 | NCBI WGS metagenome assembly OCVV01 (sample SAMN02144230, study PRJEB22623) | gut metagenome | biome: sheep rumen | host: Ovis aries | place: New Zealand
TGTTGCAGTTCCATATTATAAATACACCGAAAAGGCTAAAACGCTACGCAAAAATACAAGAAAATGAACGATGAAAACGTTGCCAGCGGACTAACTGAGAGCGTTTTTAGTTTTTTTAATACATCGTTTGCGATAGATTTGGGGAGGGAAGAGACTCTTTGCTTACGAATTGAATGAAGAATGTTTGGTTCAACTGAATTTTCTGAAATTTCACGAAACCGAAGCAAGTTGTATTAATAATATTTAATAAGGTGTGGAAAATGGTATAATAATGTTAGAAAACGTGTCTTGCTGAATAGTTCAAAAGAAAAAATGCTTGGCATTTCCATTTTTTTACGTAACTTTGCAGCCAATCAATATGAAAAAATTTAAACATAAACTGAATACAACTATGAAACTGAAAAATCTCTTTGCTATCGCACTCGTTGCTTCGGCTACAGTTCCTGCAATGGCTCAGTACGAAGGCACTCAGGTGTACGACCGCATCGGTCATGGAAATGACAGTACAGAAGTTCTGAACAACCTGAGTATGTTCAGCGAATACTACAAGTCAAAAGCTTGGAAGGAAGCATACAACAGCTGGAAGTTCGTGATGGACAAGGCTCCATTGGCACAGGCTAATCTCTACACTCGTGGTGCAACGGTGCTGGAGCAGTTGGTTTACACTTCCACCGACCCTGCTGAGAAGAAGAAGTATCTGGACGAGCTGCTCGGCATGTACGACACTCGTATCAAGTATATCAAGGAACTGAATTCGTTCTCTTCTGCTACCATGAAGACCAACAAGGGTACGAACCTCTGCCGCAAGGCTTACTTCTATGCAAACTACGGCCCATCGGTTTATGGCAACACCTACTCTCTCGACAAGGCATACGACATGTTCTCGGAGGGAATCCAGCTTGTGAACCAGGACCCATCGCTGGCTATTGAAGGTTTCGCTCTCGACAAGTATTTCGACATTTCTTATCAGAAGTATCTGAACGACAAGGTGGGCTTCCACGAGCAGTTCCTGAAGGACTACCTGTTGAGCAAGGAAGTGTGCGAGGCAATGCTTGAGAAGGCAAACCAGGCAAGCGACAGCGTGGAGGCACAGAAGATTGTGTCGCAGTACGACCCAACACTCGTTCGCGCAGAGCACAAGTTTGCTGAGTCGAAGGCTGCTGACCGCGACCAGCTGATTGCTATCTTCACGCCAAAAGTGGAGCAGAACAAAACGAACTTGAACTACCTCCGTTCAGTGATTGACATCCTGGCTGACAACTACTGCGATGACACCGACGTTTACTTCAAGGCTTCGAAGTATGCTTTCGACATTGAGCCAAGCTACAACGCAGCTATCGGTACTGCACAGTGGATGCAGAAGCAGGGCAAGATTGGCGAAGCTACTCAGTACTATGACAAGGCTATCGAGCTTTGCGACAACGACAAGCAGAAGGGCCGCATCGCCATGCGTGTTGCTCAGGCTCTCGCCAAGAATGGTTCAAGCAGCACAGAGAGCTACCTCCAGAAGGCTGCATCGTTCGACGGTTCCTACTCTGGCCGTTGCAACTTGATTCGCGCTCAGGTGGCTGCATCGAAAAAGGACTACAGCAACGCCATCGCATACGCTTCTCGCGCTGCATCTGAGGATGCAAGTATCTCGGGTACTGCAAGCCGTCTGAAGGCACGTATCCAGGAGGCACAGCGTCGCCAGAGCGAGTACGACAAGGCTAATGCCGAATACAAGGCTCAGCTCGAAAAGGCTCAGAAGCTCGAAGACTTCTGGAAAGGTCACTAATTCATCTTATAAGATATGCAAAACTCCAGCATCCACTCAGGGTGCTGGAGTTTTTTGTTTCTCGAAAAGTAATCAGAGAGAGGATAGCAGCGAGGTTATGGAAAGTTTATCGTTGCAGGGGTGACGGCATCGCCCGAGAAGGTGACACTGAAAGGACCTGGGGCAGTGCGACGGATGTAGGCAACGAGACGACCACGATAGACAGGCTGGTGATTGTCGCGATAGTTGCTCATATCCGTGTTGTTACTGCCTTCCAAGCCTAAGAGAACGGCTGGTCCTGAGATGTTGCAGGCGATGTCGAGGTTCGACGATTTCACACGATTGCCATCCTTGTCAACCACTTCAACAAGCAGCTGATGGAGGGTTTCGGCATCTTCGGGCAGGAGTTCACTCACGCGAATGCCTGTTGCCTCACCATGCGTCTTGATTTCGTATGAAGAGAGAACATTTCCCTGCATATCGCAGCCTTCTGCACGTAGTGTGCCTGCCTCAAACGGTATGTCCCAATAGATGATGGCGGTGGTGTCGTTTTGCGGTTTGAGTTCGCCCACTTCGCGACCATTCAGCAAGAGGCGAGCCTGAGGAGCATTGGTGTAGCAAACCACTCGCATGGTTGGATGTTCCATGTTGATGGAGTTGCTTGAAGCATTTTGCTCTCCACCCATGAAACGTGCAAAACGTGAGAAGTCGGGCAAATTCCAGTCGTCCTGTGCCTCGGCAGACACTTGGTTTCCGCCTCGTCTTCTTCTGCCATTGTTGTCGTTACGCTGCGGAAAAATAGGATAGGCACCAATGTAACAGACAGGTGAGTCGCTCCAAAGTGCTGCACGGAACCAGCCACGAGGTTTCTTGAAACTGCCAAAGTCGAGCAGACCTGTGTTGAGTCCGCGCGAAGGCCATCGTCCCGACTCACCGAGATAGTCGGTACCCGTCCAGATGAACTGCCCGAAGATGTGCTCCTTGTCGCGGACTGCTTTCCAAGCATCGTAGCCCACACCCGTCTCACTACCATAGATGATGCGCTGAGGGTATTCCTTGTGGTCAATGTCGTAGCGATTCTCCGTGTAGTTATAACCCACCACATCAATAGCTTCAGGATATTCCGTTTGATTACTCATCACCACACCAGCCAAAGCACCCGTGACTGGGCGCGAGGTGTCGATGCCACGGATAACAGCAGCGATGCGCTTGGCAATCTTTCCGATACGTTCAGCATTGGGAGCATCCATCTTGTAACCGCCCGACATGGGTTGGTTGATGACAGCATTCTTGCCGTCGAGAATAGGATGGGAATAAGGGTCGTTCGGATAATCGACTTCATTGCCCACACTCCACAGGAACACACAAGGATGGTTACGGTCGCGGCGCACCATGTCTGCCACATCGCGGTCAATCCATTCCTCGAAGAAGTCGTAACTGCCATCGAAGGCAGGTGTGCCGTTGTTCCATCCTTCCACCCATTTCTTTTTCGGAAATTCCCATTCGTCGCTTCCCTCGTCCATCACGAGGAGTCCTTCTTCGTCACAAATGTCATAGAGTACGGGAGCCTGTGGGTTGTGACTCATGCGAATGGCATTGGCACCCATTTTCTTCAGTTCTTTCACCTTTCTCACCCACACTTCGCGAGGCACGACAGCACCCAGCACGCCAGCATCATGGTGCAGACACACACCCTTCACCTTCATCCATTCCCCATTAAGTGCAAAACCTTTGTTTGCATCGAACTGAAGCGTGCGCAAACCTACCCGCACGGAAGTAGTGTCGATAGGCGCAGACAATCCGTTTTCGTAGAGCGACACCTCCATGCGATAGAGATAAGGTCGTTTCAGATTCCATAACTGTGCATGATTGATGGTCAGTTCCAAGGTACGTTTTGTCTGTCCTTTTGCCAATCTGCCCAAGTCCGTTTGCAAGTCTGTCACCACCCTACCCGTTTCGTCTTTCATCACTACGGATGCAGTATAACCCGTCTTGGTGTGCTTCGGTGCATCCACGGCAACATCCACCTCCACGGTGGCGGTTGTTCCCTGCAACTGCTTGAGTCGGTAAGCTACGCCCCACTGAGACAGATGCACCTGCGGTGCTTCCACCAACCACACATCCCGATAGATGCCACTGCCCGTGTACCAACGAGAGTCGGCAATGCGACTATGATCGACTCGCACGGCAAGCACATTGTCACCACTCTTATTTAAATAAGGAGTCATGTCGTAGAGGAACGACACATAGCCGTTGGGCCGCTTGCCAAGAAGATGTCCGTTGAGATAGACCTCGCTGCGGTTGTAGATGCCTTCGAAATAGATGAAGAACTGACGATTTTTGTCGAATCCATCGGGAGTTTTGAAGTGTTTTCTGTACCAAGCTATGCCCGCAGGGAGATAGCCCGTGCAGCTGGCATATTGCCGCGAAAGCTGACCTTCAATGCTCCAATCGTGAGGCAAATCCAGTTTGCGCCAAGAAGCATCGTTGTATTTGGGATTCTTGGCATCGGCAACATCCTCCAAGAGGAATAGCCAATCGCTATTGAAGAGCGAGGTTTCGCCGAACGAAACCTGTGCTTGAGCAACATGCGAGACAAGCACCAACAAGATGGAAAATAAAAAACGGTTCATAATGATAAGGTTAATAAAAGATTTGTAATAATGTGGTACGGACACAAAGGTAGAAAGAATTTCAGAAAAATGAACTAAATTGCATGATAAAACACGCAGCAATGAATAAAAACAGCTTGCACAATGCACAGGAGAATGCTTTTTTTTCAGATAATGAAAAGTTTCTTCTTGAAAAAAATCGTAATTGTGAAAAATTGTGTACTTTTGTCGAAACATCTTCTAACTACAGTTTCAACCTCTTGATAACACCCAGCATTTTCCGCTTCTGAGCCAACGAGTGAAAATGCTTTGAGTCACAGAAAAACTAATTGTATGAAACAGACAACCATGAAAACAATCCTGCTTTGCACAGCGTTCTGCATGAGCATGAGCGGAATGGCACAAGAGCAGAATGACTCGGTTTTGACCTTCGACCAAAACCTGGGACAAAACCGAAACTTTTCGGGAAATGCCGAAACCATCGACGAAAGCCAGATGAACAACAAGGACCAGGTGACAAATGCCTTGGATGCCATCCGTGGTCGTGTGGCAGGTCTGACCGTGGAGCGCAACGGACTGAACGCCATGAATGCAGTCCGCCTGCGTGGTACCACCTCCCTGACTGGCGGCAACGACCCACTCATCATGATAGACGGTGTGCTGGGCGACTTGTCGCTCCTTGAGTCCATCTTCCCTTCCGACATCGAGAGTTTCACCATCTTGAAGGACGCATCCGAAACCTCGCAGTTTGGTTCGCGCGGTGCATCGGGTGTCATCATCATCACCACGCAGAGAGGTACGCCAGGCAAGCTTCGAGTGAACTACAACAGCTCCTTCTCCATATCGAATGTGTATAAGCGTTACGACATGCTCAGCGCCGATGGCTATCGGGATTATGCTCGAAAGAACGGAATCAAGATTGTGGATTTGGGCCACAGCACCAACTTCCAGAAAGCCATCGAGCAGACAGGCTTGAGTATGCAGCACCACTTGGCATTCCAGGGCGGAACAGAACAGTCGAACTACCGTGTCGCCGTGGGTTATTCCACCGAGAAGTTAGTGGTCAAGAACAATTCCGACCGCACCTTGCAGTCGAACATGAACATGACGCAGATGCTTTTCAATGGTTTTCTGAAAGTTGAATTAGGCATGTTCGCCAGCCGACAAGACCTGAAATCATTGCCCGACGTGCAAGGCATTCTCTACTCGGCAGCCTGTCTGAACCCAACTTTCCCAGCAGGAGCTAATCCCGACGGCAGCTACCCAGGCTATGCGTCGGCAAGTCAGATTGGCAATCCATACGCACATCTGCAAAAGAAGAACGACGACGAGAATTCCCACATCAGCACCCATGCCCGACTCACATTCAACATCACCAAGGACCTGAAGTTCCTGTTGTTTGGTTCCTACACCCACAACATCGCTGAAAAATCACAGTACTTTCCAACCTTCGTATGGAACCGAGGACAGGCATACAAGGAAACCAACAAACGGCAGATGCTGATGGGCGATGCCGTCATCAACTGGGACAAGAAATTCAACAAGCACCTCGTCAGTCTGCTCGGACTGGCTGAAATACAGAAGAAAGTCTATGATGGCTACCACGTCACCGTCACCAACTTCTCGACCAACGAAACTGGCTACAACGACCTTTCGGCTGGTGCGCTCCGTCCGTGGGATGGCACAGGTTCCATCTACGAAGACCCTCGCATGGTGTCGTACATGGTACGTGCCAACTACACCTTCGACGACAAGTACATGTTCAAGGCATCGGCACGCGCCGACGGTTCATCGAAGTTTGGAGACAATCACAAGTGGGGTTTCTTCCCTTCCGTCTCTGGAACCTGGGTCATCAGCAAAGAGCCATTCATGCGCAATGTGAAAGCCATCGACGAACTGAAAATCAACGTCGGCTACGGACTCTCTGGCAACCAAGACGGCATCGACTCCTACACCTCCATCGCCACCATGAAACCAAACGGATTCGTGCCAGCAGGAGCAGGCAACCTCGTGTCGTTCTCCCAGTTGAAAAACGCCAATCCCGAACTGAAATGGGAAGTGTCGAGCACGTTCAACATGGGCATTGATGCCAAATTGCTGCATGGTCGGCTCTTCTTCTCGCTGAACTACTACAACACGCAAGTACACGACATGCTCTATCCCTACAACGTGAGTGTGCCACCATTCACCTACAACATCCTTGTCGCAAACATCGGCTCGATGAGCAACCGAGGACTTGAAATCTCCGTTGGTGCCGTTCCTCTCGCCACAAAAGACATGCAACTCAGCATCAACGCCAATGTCTCCTTCCAAGGCAACAAACTCAAGTCGCTGAGCGGAGATTTCCAAGGCATACGTCTGGAAGCACCCGACTACATACCTGTTGCCACCCTCAACGGAGCAGGAATGCACGGAGGCAACAACAACGTCACCTACCAGATTGTGGGACAAAGCCTCGGTTCCTTCTATCTGCCACAAAGCACAGGACTCCAAGTAGCACCCGACGGAAGCAAATACTACGGCATACGCAACCTGAACGGAGGCGACATCTCGTTGGAAGACAGCGAAGACCGCTACATAGCAGGACAAGCCATGCCAAAAGTGCTGCTCGGTTCCAACATCAGTTTCAGATACAAGGACTTCGACATCAGCATCCAAGCCAACGGAGCCTTCGGACACAAAATCTACAACGGCACCTCACTCACCTACATGAACACATCCTCCTTCCCGCTCTATAACATCTTCACCAAAGCCGTCGAAGAGAACATCAAGGACCAGACAGCCACCGACTACTGGCTCGAAAAGGGCGACTACGTCAACATCGACTACATCACCGTGGGCTGGAAAGTACCTATCAAGCAGAATCGCTTTGTGGAATCACTACGTCTCTCCTGCTCCATGAACAACGTAGCCACATTCACCTCCTACAGCGGCTTGACACCAATGATTAACAGCTCCAGTCTCGGAAAAACACTCGGATTGGATGACAAGCGCTCCTTCCCACTCTACCACTCCTACACGCTCGGTATCAGCATCGGATTCTAAACAACACACATAAACGAACAAAAAACATATTCTCATGAAACGAACCATATATTTTCTCATCGCCGCCACAGTCCTCATGCTGATGTCGTGCAAAGACTTCCTCGAAGAAAAGCAACGCGATGCACTCACTGAAGACAAAGCCTTCCAAAGCATGAACGACCTCAAGAACAACGCCGTGCTTTCCCTCTACAACTACATCGGAGGCAACAGCGACAGCCAAGGACTGCAAGGCACAGGACGAGGAGTCTATGACCTCAACACCATGACCACCGACGAAGCCATCACCCCAACACGAGGCGGCGACTGGTACGACGGAGGATTCTGGCAAGACCTCTTCCTCCACACCTGGGGCTCCAGCAACACAGCACTCGAAAACACCTGGAACTACCTCTTCAAGGTTGTCATGCTCTGCAACAGTTCCCTCGAACGAATCGATGCCTATCCAAACCCAGAACACCTCTACGATGAAACCATGCTCGACAACTACAGGGCAGAAGTCCGAGCTGTGAGAGCCATGTTCTACTTCTACCTCATGGACCTCTTCGGACGCGTTCCCATCGTCACCACCAACGACGTTAACTCATCCGAACTCACGCTTGCCAACCGCAGCCAAGTGTATCAATTCATCGTCAAAGAACTGCAAGAAACCAGACTTTACCTGCCTTGGGACAGAAGCAACTACAACGGCGAAAACTATGGACGAGTGACCATACCCGTTGCCAACTTCCTCCTTGCCAAACTGATGCTGAACGCAGAAATCTACTCCGACGACAACTGGACCGACGACATCTACCCCGATGGAAAAACAATCACGTTCAACGTCTTAGGAACAACCATGAACGCATGGGAAGCCTGCCAATTCTATTGTAACACATTCAAGGATTTCGAATACGTCCTCGAAGAGTCACTCGCCGAAAACTTCACAACAACCAACGAGAAATCCAGAGAAAACATCTTCACCATCCCGATGGATCCCAACCTCTACAGCAACCGATTCATCTACTTCTTCCGCTCACGAAACTGCTGCCACGGCTCGGCACTCGGAGGCGGTTCAGAGAACGGACCATGCGCAACCATCGAAACGCTCCGTGCCTTCAAATACGGTAAACCCGATCAGGATACCCGCTTCGACATCACCTTCTACGCCGACACCATCTACGAGAACGGAGAAGTCGTTCTGATGGACGACAAGGTAACACCATTGGTCTATTACCCTTGGGAAGTGAAACTCAACCTCACAGGCAGCCCATACGTCGAACTGGCAGGAGCAAGATTCCACAAATATGCCCCCGACCCTAACGCCAATGCCGACGGACGCGCATGCCACAACGACATCGTCCTCTTCCGCTATGCCGACGTGCTCCTCATGATGGCAGAGGCAAAACTGAGAAACGGAGAAGACGGCACTGCAGAACTGAACCTCGTGAGACGCCGTTCCCTCATGACCGACACCGTTGCCACACTCGAAACCATCCTCAACGAGCGTCATCTCGAACTGGCATGGGAAGGTTGGCGACGCAACGACCTCATCCGTTTCCGTCAATTCACACGCTCCTACACCGACCGTCCACAACTCCCAGGCGAAGAAAACGGCTACACCACCGTATTCCCTATCCCAAGCTCCATGATTGACTTCCACCCATCATGGAAACAAAACCCAGGCTACGAATAAACACCATATCCCACACACAAAAAAAGGCGGCTTCCAAACTCGTTGTTGGAAGCCGCCTTTTTAGTATGATTTCAAAGAGAGAGAGAACACTCTCATGCTCTCTCCTCGTTTTCGTGATTACCACAAATTCCCGTATTCCGTTGAATACTTATCGTCTTTGCTATCTAATTCGTTTCGATTTTGTTTCACGAAGCCATCTGTTGATTTACCGCCTACGATAATTTCTTCACAAAGACCTTTCAAATGATTTACTTGTCTAAGAGTCGTTGATGGCTGAATATAAGTCTTTTTCATTTTGATTGTTGTTTTGAGCATAGATGAACCATATCAAGATGATTCCTCACTTATCTTTCAATGGTCTGTTCTCTGTCGGGACCGACGGAGATGATGGTGATAGGGGTTTCTAATTCCTTCTCCAAGAAGGCGATGTAGTTGCTGAAGGCTTGAGGGAACTGAGCCTCGGAAGTGATGGCAGTGAGGTCTTGCTGCCATCCAGGGAGTTCCTCGTAGATAGGAGTGATGCCCTCGCTGATGTCGTAAGGGAAATCGCGCGTCACCGTGCCGTCCTTCAGCTGGTAAGCCGTGCAAGCCTTGATGGTTGGGAAGTCGTCGAGCACGTCGCTCTTCATCATGATGAGCTTCGTCACACCGCTCACCATGATGGCATAGCGGAGAGCAACGAGGTCAATCCATCCACAACGACGCTCACGACCCGTCACAGCACCATATTCGTGGCCGATGTCACGAATCTTTGCACCTGTCTCGTCGAACAATTCCGTTGGGAACGGACCCGCACCCACGCGAGTGCAGTAAGCCTTGATGATGCCAAACACGTCGCCAATCTTGTTCGGACCGATGCCGAGACCCGTGCAAGCACCTGCACAGATGGTGTTCGACGAAGTGACGAACGGATAAGATCCGAAATCCACGTCGAGCATCGTGCCCTGTGCCCCTTCGCACAGCACCGACTTGCCTTCCTTCAGCAGTTTATTGATTTCGTGCTCCGAATCCACGAGGTGGAACTGGCGGAGATATTCGATGCCCTCCATCCATTTCTTCTCCACTTCCGTGATGTCGTAGTCCGTATAGTTGAGAGCCTTGAGCATTTCCTCATGGCGAGCCTTGTGCGCAGCATATTTCTCTTCGAAGTTCTCAAGGATGTCGCCAACGCGCAGACCGTTGCGCGAAATCTTGTCGGTGTAAGTAGGACCGATACCCTTACCCGTCGTTCCCACCTTGTTCTTGCCCTTGGCAGCTTCGTTGGCAGCATCGAGCAAGCGGTGAGTAGGCATGATGAGGTGAGCCTTCTTCGAAATGTGCAGACGTTCCTTCAGCGGATGTCCACTCTTCTCCAAGTCCTTCGCCTCGTCCATGAAGAGGTCGGGCGCAAGAACCACGCCGTTACCGATAATGTTTACCTTGTCACCCTGGAAAATGCCTGAAGGGATGGAGCGAAGCACATACTTCTGACCTTCAAACTCCAGCGTGTGTCCAGCGTTCGGACCGCCCTGGAAGCGAGCCACCACGTCGTAGCGAGGCGTGAGCACATCCACCACCTTACCTTTTCCTTCGTCTCCCCACTGGAGACCTAAGAGCACATCTACTTTCATAATATCATTTATATACTTGTTTCTTGTTTCAAAACCGTTCAGCGCACATCAGTGCGCTGCCCATCTGCCCATCTGCCTCTCTGCCTCCCAGCCGTCAGTCATCCTTCCCCTCTTCGTTCTGTTCATTCTGCTGTCGGGCTTCTTCGCGCCTTTTCCGTCTGCTTTCCACTTGTCGTTTCAGCCGTTCCTCCTTCAGCAGTTGGCTTTTCTTCTCTTGCAGCACGCGCTGACGGTCCAGTTTCTTCTGTTCGCGCGACATGCGCGTATTGCATTGCGTACAACTGCCATAGACACACACGGTTGTGTTGTTCGGACGGAAGCGAGGATATTTCGTGTCGCGCAATGCCTCCATCAGAACCACCGACTTGAAGGGGATGACCTTGCCACAATGCACACACACCATCTGGAAGAACGTCTTCACGCCGAAGCACTTCTCATAGCACTGCACGGCATGGTGGGTGTGGCGGATGACGAGTCCGAGCGTGACGAAAAGCCCCAACGTGCGATACAGCGTTGGGTATGTCACCTGGCACGTAGGCTTCAAGGCATCGCTCAATTCCTCAATCGAGAAAGAACCGTTGAAATTATACGCCGCCTCCAGAATGGCATAACGCTCCTGCGTCTTGCGCAGTCCATGCCTTTCGATGTACTGTGTCAGCACAGACTTGGCATCTTCCAGAATGCGTATCGATTCCCTCTTATCCATAGTGTTTTGGCAGTTTTTAGGCTAAAAACGCTGCAAAATTAACAAAAAACATTGAGATGAAGAAGAAAACGCTATGTTATTTTTGCCAAAGGTCGAAAGTCTAAAGTCAAAGGTCAAGGGTCAAAGGAAAAAGACCCTCCCCAACCCTCCCTGTGAGGGAGGGAGAAGCCACCCGGACGGCTATTCTCTCCCCCTTGGGGGAGTTGGAGGGGGCCCTCAGACCCTGCTCAACGCTTTCTGAGCCGCCATCCGCAGTTGCAGGTTGTCGGACTGGAGAGCCACCGACGCTTGGTCGCGCAGTTCCTGGGCGGAACGCTCCGAGAGCTGGAACTGGCGCAGCAGATGGAGCAACGTGTAATAACCCGCAATCTGCACCATGTCGTCCTCCGCAGCAATCCATTGGAAACCCTTGTCCGACGCTTGCGGCATCTTGCTAAAGAGGTTCATGGCAGCAATTTGGACGATTTCAACGGTAGAAATCTGCCTCACCCAGATGTCTGCCACCTCGGGCAGAAAGTCCGTAGGCGGATAGAGCATCGTGGCAAGGATGCGACATTCGCGCACCGACTCATGCCAGAGTTGCTGAGCCAGTGTCGCCTCGTTCGTACCATCGGCAGGAGGAGGCAACTGAGGCAGCATCGTGTTCCTCACATCGTCGAGCAGAGTCGTCAAGCGAGGCAGTTCCACACCGAAGTTCACACGGTAGTCTGCCGTCATGCCAGCCTGCCGCATGGCTGCCGAAGCCACGCCGTTCATCATCGTGCGCAGTTCCTGCTTGATGAGTCGCACGATGTCGGCAATGCCGCCGATGGGAGATGAAGTTGAGGGTTCTTGGTTCATGGGGCTACAAAAAGCCCTCCACGTACGTGGAGGGAACTGTTTATTCGTTGATGAGAGGGAGGGTGGAGTAATCGCGGGAATAGCGGAGCATCTGCTCAGCATAGCCTTCGGTGTAAGACAGCTTCACATCGGTGATGTTGCCCTTGGCATCCTTCACCGCCGTATAGACAGGATTGATGAATCCCTTGTAAGGAGCCAAGTTCAGTTTCTCGTAGCGTTCGAGCACCTCCTTGTGGAGTTCAGGATTGATTTTCACCGCGTAGGTCTCCACGAGAGCCTGAGCCGCCTTGAAGTCTCCTTCGCTCTTGATGCGCTGAATCTCAGCCAACAGTTTGCCGAACAACTCGCGCAGCTTCACATAGTCGTTCACCTTCACGTAGGTCTTTCCGTCAATCTTCACGAGTTCCACCACACGGTCAGCCTTGCCCTTCTCATAGCACCAGTAGGCAATGAGCGCACGGTTGCGCATGTGAGCCTCCTCGATGTTGTTGCCGAGATTGATGCGCACGAGCTGCGTCATCAGTCCGTTCATCATGTAGGAATAATACTGAGCCTTGTAAGCCTCGCCGTTTGGTGTGAGACCAAGTTCCTGCATCTTTGGGTCGGCGAGGTAGTAGAGACCGAAGAGGTCGGCACGCGCCTCCTCGATGGTCGAACCGTATGCCTTCAGGCTGTCGGGATCGACACCGTCGAGCAGTTTTCCCGACCCGTGTCCGAGACATTCGTGGAGGTCGGTGTGGAGGTCGTCGGTCAGGTCGGCATACTTGTCCATCAGGTCCTTTTCAGCCTTTCCAATGACGAATTCATCGGAAAAACCATTGCCTTTCGCAGCCTGGTTGTAAGCCTCCGTGAGGTTGCCGATGGTCACAGACTTCGAGCCATGTTCCTTGCGAACCCAGTCGGAATTAGGCAGGTTGATGCCGATGGCAGTCGATGGGTAGAGGTCGCCACCGAGGATGGCAGCAGTAATCACCTTGGCACTGATGCCCTTCACCTTGTCTTTCTTGAATCGTGCATCCACAGGACTGTGGTCCTCAAACCACTGTGCGTTCTCGCTCAGGGTCTGGGTGCGCTTCGTTGCCTCCAAGTCCTTGAAGTTGACAATCGACTCCCACGAGCACTTCAAGCCCAATGGGTCGCCATAGCATTCGGTGAAGCAATTCACGAAGTCAACGAGAGGTTTTGTGTTCTTTGCCCACAGGATGGTGTAGTCGTCGAAGGTGTGGAGGTCGCCATTGTTGTAGAACTCCACGAGCTTATCGATGACCGCCTGCTGCTCTGCGTCCTCTGCGTAAGGACGAGCCAGTTGCAGATACTTCACAATCTGCTTGATGGCAGGTCCGTAGAGCGTGGAACTGGTCCATTTCTTCTCCACAATCTTGCCTTTCTTGTCCTTCACCAAGCGCGAATTCATGCCGTACATCACGGGATGCGGGTCGCTCAGGTCCTTCATGTCGCCGTAGAACTTCTCCGCCTCAGCCTGCGTCACACCGTCGTAGTAGTTGCTGGCAGAGGTGAGCACGAGGTCCTGCCCTTCGGCAAGGTTCACGCGCTTCTGCATGAGGTTAGGGTTGAAGATGACAGGGCAGATGTCCTTCAGATACTTGCCTGCACCCACCGACAGGGCAGCCTTCCTAAAGAAGTCCTCGCTGAATCCAGGCACGAACTTCTCGCAGCCGTAGTGGTGGTGAATGCCGTTGGAGAACCACACGCGCTTCAGATACACCTCCAGCGCCTTGAACTCAGCCGATGTGCGGTCGCCCTGGTAGTCGGTGTAGATTTTCTCCAAGGTGTAGCGAATGCGGAGGTTGTACTTTCCGTTCTGGTCGAACAGGATGTCGCGTCCCTGCATGGCTGCCAACTGGAGGTAGTAGATAAAGGTTTTCTGCTTGAGTGTGAGCTGGTCGAAGTCCTTCACTTCGTAGCGAAGCATCTGGAGGTCGGCAAAGCGCTCGTCGCTGTAATGGAACTTTCCATTTGCCTGCTGCGCCTGGGCAGAGGCTGCTGTCAACAAACTCGCTGTCATCATCATAAATAAGAATCGTCTCATAAAAGTTGTTTAGTTATTTTCGGTTATCAATCTTCGAACCGACGCAACGCATGGCATCAATTCGGTTGCAAAGATAGTTCTTTTGCATTGAATCTGAAAATTTTCCACCATCGGAATCTTTAAAATGATTATACGTAATCAAGTGATTTGGACGCTGAAAGCGTCATCGCTCAGTAACCGAGGTGTGCGAAGCACCCCCGGATAGATGGCAATGGGTATATCGACCCTTGCGGGGTCGCCCACAAACACGGTTGGGGCACTCATTCAGAGTGCATATAGCCATTATCTACACCCTCCGCAGGTCGTTCCGACCTACGGTTACTGAGCGAAGACCCTTTTCAGGGTCTATTGCACCAATATGCTGTTCATCGTATCCCTTTAAAATAAAAATTAACGAATAATTCGTCGTCAATTCGTGGAAATTCGCGTTTAAAAAAAGAAAAACATGAATTACCGTAAATTATCCGTGAATTTTTCATGAATTTTTTTGTTCTCTTTGAATATCCTTTAAAATAAAAATTTACGAATA
>OCVV010791156.1_pt1 | contig 14818 bp, 19 predicted proteins | sample 1539721 | NCBI WGS metagenome assembly OCVV01 (sample SAMN02144230, study PRJEB22623) | gut metagenome | biome: sheep rumen | host: Ovis aries | place: New Zealand
GAACGAAGTGATATCAGAATAGTATTTGATTTGCTTAAAACGCTTTAAGCTGTCTAGAATTGGGTTTATATGTGAACGATTTCCAAGAGCCTCATCCCATGTTTTTCCTTCGCTGACTATATAGATCTTAGATGTATCTTTTACACCAGCGGAGATATGCAGATCGCTCATCAACCGTTCTTGTTTAGGTGTTAGGTAGTTGATGTGATGCATATTAGTATCGAACGAGGTATCTAGGCTAAAGAATCCAAATATAAGTGTAAGCAGTATAATGAGAGCTATCATCCATCCTCGAATTTCGAATGAAAATGTGGATATTTTTTTAAATAGTAAGTACTCCTCTCTTTTTTTATTTTTAGTACTTACCAGGTGAGGTAGGAAAATCAGCACAAATAGGATTGTGCCTATAAGCATGAAGGCTGAGAAAAGTCCTAAATCACGCAATGCCGGTGCTTCGAGAGGTATTAATGCAATAAAAGCTCCAACTGTCGTTATGTTACCAATAAGTAGTGGGGATATCATCTCCTTCAAAACCTCACGAATGTTGTCACCATGACTGATGTGAGCGACAAAATGAAGGGGATAGTTAACTGCTATTCCAATTATAATAGACCCGATACCTAAGACGATTAGCGATACATTATCGCGCAATACTGCTATAAAAGCCAAGGCAAAAAGCCAACCAAAAAGAATAGAACATCCGATGAGTATTAAATTCTTTTTGCTACGGAAAGAAAAAATAAGTAGACAGAAAATAAGTGACACAGAGATGATAATAGCCAGACGACTATCTGCTTTAATCTGGTTAGCATTGTCAACAGCAATGACTGGAGACCCTGTTATTGCGATGTCAATATCAGGCATTGATTGCATTGTAGATAATGATATGCTATCGATATAATTTACCAATAATGAATTGTTGGCAGATTCCATCGAGCCGTAGGATGAAGTCATGAGTACAATTGCATAATGCTTGTCTTGTGTGAAGATATAGCCATTATCAATCTCAAAAGGTAATTCAGCTTCGCGTTTTTGCATTCGTTGTATCACAGGCATAAATAGTCCTAATGGATCATAAGAGATATTGGATGAAAAAAGTCCTGTGGCTGGCATCATCAGAAACTGAGCGTCTTGAGATAGTTGTTTGTTTACTAAATCTTTGTTTGTAAGAATATGCTCCATACGGACATAATCAGAATCCGAGAGCATATAAGGTATGTTATTATAGACGAAATCAGTTACACCTGCAATTTTTTCATATTCTACTTGAGAGGTGATTTCTTTAAAATGATGAGCACCGCCTCCTGCTGAGAGTTTCTGGGTGAAGGAGTCTACCGCTTCCATCAATCGATCATCATTTAACTCAGTATCGTGTTGCATTGATATCATAGCAACAATACGTTTGCCACCTGTAATGTCTTGATAAAGTGTTATTGCTTTCTGCTGGTTTTTGTCCAAAGGTAAGAAATCATAAATATCTTCATTATAATTCAACGAAGACACCATTGCTATTAAAATTACAATAATAACAGATAATACCCCTAGACAAACTCGCCTATGGAACTGTAAATAGTCATAAATGTTTAGAAAGAAATTAACCATTGAAAAGATGCGATTAAGAGACCAGGTCGTATAACCATTTTAAAAAGCGGGACTTCCATTGAATAGCCTCTTTTGTAGTTTTCTCTGGATTCACTCCAAATCCATGCTTTCCAGTTCGATAGTGCTCATATTGATGAGGAATATGATGAATGGAAAGTGCAGAGTCAAGAAGTTCTGCATTATGATGATGAACGATAGGATCGTCGTCACAGTTCATTAGAAAAACAGGAGGGCAGTTGTCAGGCACATGGTGTTCCAAAGATAAGGAGTCAATCATTAATTTAGAAGGATGCTCGCCCAGCAATCCTCGACGCGAACGGCGATGTGTGCATGGATGGGACATTGATACCACAGGATATATTGATGCAATAAACATTGGCACCATAGCTAATTGTCCGTTACTATTGGCCAATTGCTCTCCTGCATGCATCACCAAATGACCTCCTGCAGAAAATCCCATACACCCAATACGATCAGTGCGAACACCATATTGTTGTGCATTTGCTCTTACATGGTTTAACGCTAGACACAAATCGTTGAATCCTGCAGGAAACATACGCCCTTTTGAATGAATATGAAAAGCGAACGAGGCCCATCCACCATGGCTATACTCTAGCACAAATGCAGCAATTCTCTGACTATAAAGCCATTGGGCAACTTGATATCCTTCGTTATCCTTATCGAGCCAGAAATAACTCCCTCCAGGGCATACAATAACACCGACACCCGTAGGATTCTCTTCAGGAATAAATGACGTTAATTTATATGCATGGGTATTAATAACACATAACATAAAAATAAAAAGAAAAATATGTGAACGTCTCATTTTAGTTGGAGTTTTGCCAATAATAATAAGTCGTGAAAGAAAGCGTCTTCTTGAATTGCTATCTTCTCAAGAATAATGGATAAATCCTCATACGAGTAATTCTCATTTTTGCGCTTTTTTATAATACGAGCTCCTTTATAGGCAAAATCGCGCCACATATCGCCAATAATCGTGATACGTCTTGAAAAATCATTTAGCTCGATGACGCCGGTAAGAGCAGAGGCTTCTTGAAGGAAAGCTCCATAGATGAATCGAAATCCTGCACCACCTGTGCCAATTTCCTCTAACATTCGAATTACTTGTGCAAGATTCTGACGAGATTCTCGTGGTCCCAATGTTTGTTCCCATAATTTAATTCGTTTTGATAAAAGAAAAATTCCATTAGTTCCAAGCCATGGTAGAAATGGGGGATTTGATATCATCTCCTTGCAGGTCTTTTTTATTGATTTCCAAATTAATGGATTTAAATCGGGTAGCTTGGCTGGAACAGATTCTATCCAATACATTTGTCCCATCAAAGGATAGGTTCCACCCTTAGCGAAACGAACCTTTACGAGGTCACGATAACTAATACTCTCTTTCTTTATAACATTTGTGTCGAGTACACTATAAGTGTTATTTTCTTCGTTTTTCCCAATTATACAAATATTGTGTCCGTTGAAATGAAAGCGATACTCTATTGGGGTATATGGCAAATAATACATTCCTACCACACACCCTACAGGTTTTTTTTCTTGTAGTAATAACTGATCTAAACGTTGCATCGCTTTTTCCTTGTTAAGGAATCGCCTAGAAGCAGTTTTGATTCCCAATAGTTTTGTAATACGCTTAAATAATATCCCCGGGAAAGATCTAAATGAGGTGATTGCCATTCCGCTCATTTTTATATAAGGGAAATGTACAAAGTAAAGGCCACTGGCGAGCCCAAATATCATTGGCTCAGATAAATTAATCCCATGATATCGCAACAAAGAAGATATTGTTCCATTTTCACAATGTGCGGTAGGTTTGTGTGAAATATCCAATTCCATGATGTTATATTGGTATTGATTTTATTTCATCTATTGTAATTCGCAATACATCGGCATAGATGCCGAGTGTTTTATCGTCAAGAGATGAAAACGTCTTAGGATTGAAGTGTTTACGAACTGTATGGGTTGAGAATCCAGTATAAGATGCTAAAAGGTCTATTGACATCAGATTCTTGGTGGCATAATATTCTAATGCACTTGTCTCACCAAGTTTGATACGCTTTAGCACTTCCTCGCATTTTTCATTTACCTCATCCCATGCAGCATCGAGAGCATCAGTCTTTACATCCCATCCATCACTGAACACAGCTTGATATTGTCCATTTTCATTGACTGCATAGTTGATGTCACGGATGTTTGTGTTTTTGTAATACTTTAAATCTTGAGGTACGTCGCTAACTTTCATAGTAACTAGTGTTTAAACAACTGTAAGCATGCAATAGCAATAAGAAAAACGTGCACTTTCTGGTACCATAACTAAAATATGTTGCCCCTTCTTAAGTTTATTTGAATACATAATTTCTTCTAGCATGGCAAATGCTGAGGCAGAGGCGATATTTCCAATATATGGCAAATTAAGGAACCAGTGCTCTTCTGGAATATTAAAACCTCTTCGTTTTAGTTCTTCTGATATAGGTTTTTTAAAAAACATCGACGATAGATGTGGTAAGAACCAGTCAATGTCTTTTGTTTCAAAATGGTGCACTTTTGAAAGACGTATGAGATAATCAACTCCCAATCTAACAATATTGTCAGATAGCATACGGGTATCTTGCTTAACGGCAAATAACGAGCGTGTTAACCACTCATGCTCAGGGTACATAGCCCATCCTTGTAACTTTCCATTTTCGTCTTTTTCTGCACCTGCATACATACAGGTCTCCATCGAGTTCGCAAATGAGGTTATTTCTACCCAGTCAATGCGTAAAGAAATGGAATCATTGTTAGGCCTTCCCTGCAATAGAACGGCATAAGCCCCATCGGATAGCATCCAGCGCAGAAAATCTTTTTCGAAAGCTAATATTGGACGTTCCTCTAATTGCGAAAGATACTCTGACTCTTTTTGGAAGTATTTGGCATTCATCCATGCCGATGTTCGTTCAGATGCGGAGGCAACAGCATTTATGCTTGGATTAATTTGGACGGCCATGCAAGCATACTTTAATGCATCTACACCAGCACAGCAGGACCCAGCAAACGAAACAACTTCAATGTCGCGATGGCTTGCAAGTTCACCATGCACCATTACACCATGTGATGGAATTAACTGTTCTGGCGATGCAGTGCCACACGCTAGGAGGTCGATATCATCAATCTTAAAACGCTCATCGCATAGGTTACGAATGGCATTAGCTGCCATCTGCACATTTGTATTTGTTACCTGTCCCTTATTATTTAGGGCATAATAACGCTGTTTGATCCCATTACGCTTAAGAATAATCCTTCTAGCTTTTGAGGGTTTTCCATCAATCATTCCTAAATAGTTTTCCATATCATCGTTTTCAACTGGGCTATTAGGAAGAAATTTTGCTATCTTGTTGATATATACGTTCATCTTACAATATCTTGACTTAGGTTTTATATACGACAATACTCTTCTTTATATTTTTTGTTTTTTTGTAGTGGATATGTTATATAATAAAATAACTCAACAATAGGTGATACTATGAAAAGAGCAACAATAAGATAGTAATAAAAAGCATAAACTCTGTTTTTGCGTCTTACGTCTCTAAAGTCGCCTTTACGTTTAATATATTTTGCCCAGAAACCAAACATACGGAAACCGATTTTCTCTATATGCAGAATAAAAGGTCTATAATCAATGGCTCCGACACTGAGCAAACGGGATTGCAAATTCTGAAGATCACCTAGGGATAATGTTTGATATATAATCTCTCCGAAACGTCTAGAATCATGAATATCCTTGGTTGAAACACCAGCGCGCGGCATTATGTGAGATGCTTCTTTCTTCCCACATATTAACCATCTTACAATAGTTACTGCACTAATAAGGTTGGGGGCTTTGTCTTGCAATACAATATGTCCAACAAGATGCGCACCAATCCTTTTTGTATAAATCTTCAGCCATTCTATGGTTTTTAACCACATGTTCCGGCAAACATTTACGAACACCAAATTGCGATTATGCAGATAATCTTTTATATCCTTGTCTGCAAAAAAAGATTGCAAAGGTAGTGAAGGTGATAGGAACCATGATTGCCCTACCACGACCACTAGATCAGCATCATTTACATCATCCAATTCTATTGCCTTTATTCCTGAAGGTGGGTTGTAAAGCCTCGTTTCCGGAAAAGTATCAAAAAAATCATATTTTGACCAAGGAAATGGGTAGGTCTGCGTTGGTATAATTTGTTTATAAATGACCTGACAAGATGTTTCGGGGACTTTCTCGCTACAAAATAACCTTTGAGCAACATTACAGGCTTGACCTGACTGCGAATAGTAGAAAACCGCTATTTTGATTTTATTGTCTATCACTTTTATAATAATAATGTTCGCGCTTATTTTTTTGACACGTAATTAAACTTGATTACACGTCATTTCGCCATTCCATTTTAAATATTGTCGATGCAACTGTCGAGTCATCTCACGATAGTTGCACTTTTCGTCAAGATCCTCACGATTAATACGAGGCATTACCTCCATTGTCATATCACCAGGATAGAGTCGCATAGCTTTCTTTGGCAAAACTTTTCCAAATCCCCTGATAAATACAGGTACAATATCCAAATTTAAGATTTCTGCTAAATAAAAGGCACCTCTATGGAAACGTAAAATACTACAATCTTCAGAACGTGTACCCTCTGGAAATATCATTACGGAATAGCCCTTTTCTACCATAGAAGATATATTATGAATCATTGGTTCCGTTTCACCTACAGGAAAATAATCTGCATATCGAATCACAAGTCCATAAAATGGATTATTCCATACCCAATTATTAGTTAATATGATTAGTTTGGGCGTGAGCATTATTATGGCCATGAGATCAAGATGTGATTGATGATTACAAATGATTACCGATGGTTTATTAAATGTCTCATTGGTAGGATTTTCAAACTTAAATGATGTCCCAGGAACATGATTAATCACAAATTTTGATTTGCGTTGAAGTATTTTATGATATCGTTCTTTATGCTCGTTGGTATTACCTCCACAAGTTATTAGAAAGAAACCACGAACTGTCATGTCAAGAGCAAAACCCAGAAAGTAACAAAACGAGAATATCGTATATGCTCCTTGTCGTATGATGTATATAATCCTTTTCACGATGTTAATATATTCAGTTTTCTAAATAGGATCCGAGGATATCCATAGACAATCGCACAAATGCATAATATAATATTCAATATGCTGATGCGCGTGAAGTCGTATATTGGTCGAAAATGTGTTACTCTTTCATCTTTTGGAGGGTAATAAACTTTAACAGATATTGTATTAATGTGAACTCCCGCCCAAGCGGCGAATACCAACAACTCAAGCTCAGCCTCATAGCGTGAGGTTATCAAATACAAACCTTTTAATTGTTTAAGAGGATAAAGTCTATAGCCACTTTGAGTGTCACTTAAATCAATACAAGTCTGTATGCGAAACCAGAAGTTAGAGAACTTATTTGCAAAGGTATTTCCTCGTGGCATATTCTCTTCGGTCAGATTTCTGCACCCTACGATAATGCTTTCCTGATGAATTTCTAGTTCTTTTTGAAATTTTGGAATATCTGATGCGAAATGCTGTCCATCTGCATCTATTGTGATGGCATGTGTAAACCCTTTATCTTTAGCTTTACGAAAGCCAGAAACGAGTGCTTGCCCCTTACCACGATTCTTTGCGTGTGTAACCACCGTTACTGCTGAATGAGATAACAGTTCTGTTGTATTGTCTGTACTTCCGTCGTTCACAACAATAATGTCTTCTACATATTTTGACACTTCTTTAATCACCTGTAGTAGTGTCATAGCGTTATTATAGGTCGGGATAATTACACACAATCGTGTCAAGGAAGTGTTTGATGTCATGCGTTATTTAAAATTTGATACACAAGCGACATTTTCACCAGTTTCGTGTCTGACGATTCAATGGAAATATTAATGCTCAGTTGGTTACCATTTTTAATCATCTTTTTAAAGATAAGACTAGGTATTATCTGGGGGCCGACTGGCTTAAAAAATTTAACGTTTTTAATTTGGGAAATAGATATTTCCATTTCGAGTTGCTTCTCAAGTATTTCTGTAACTATCTGGAGAAGACATACCCCTGGTGTTATTGGATTACCGGGAAAATGGGCCTTATAAATTGGGTGATTTGCGTTGAAACTCACTTTGGCAACAATCTCATCACCATTAGACTCTATTGAACTTATATTGAAAAAATCGATTAATAGATTCATTATTCGTTATCTATTGGTGTAAATAAGTATTTACGTGATTTACGTTCTATTGTTGCACCCATGTCTAATCTTTTCAAGTCAGACAAGATGTATCGAAAATCGCGTCGCAGAATATTACGAATAAACCATTTATCTAGCGGACTAATTACATTTAGGATTTTTACTTTTTTTTGATTGTAAATAAAGTCAAAAGCTTTGATGCCGAATTCATTAACAATTGTACCAACAATATCACCATTAGATGATATATTCATAACACAAATACCAGTTATTTCGTATCCTCTGGTTTGCATACAGAGGTTATACGTTCGTTCGCAAATAGTATCAACCCTTTCTGATTTGCAAGGACAAAGTAGTAGCAGGAGGCTAATGGATATTAAAAACGCTTTCTTTGATAGTAGCATTTGTGACTACATTATTTAATGTAACAATTGTAACGTCTCCAGACTTCTCTTCCATTTTTATAGTTTTTACCATTGTCATAGAATTATCGAAAGTAATTTCAATTAAATTATAGAGCTTCTTTAGCTCTTTTTTTTGAGGGAAGAGTTTTGCAGAGTAAAAATTCTTGTGTTTCCAAATTTCTACGGAAAAATCGGACGAGCTACTAAGATGCCCTCCTGTTATGCTATTTAGAATAATATCAGCAATCTGTCGGAACATCTTGTTTTTTTGAATATCAATAGTTTGGCTCGATTTGTCCGACTTAATATGTACTTTGTCACCATTAAGGATAAAAGTATATTTGTATGGAGTATCATACTGCCAGCACAGTTTTTGGGGCCTAACAAAAAACATCTTTCCTTTGGATTGCATCTGTTTTTTTAACAGTTTCATCTCTTTAATTTGCAAAAAATTGCATTGCATTGAATTAGTCTTAGCAGATGCAACATTGAATGTCCTAAGCACTTGTGCTTTCTGCTCGTCGTCGAGTTTAACCTGACCAAAAGCTAACTCCACTCCAAATAGGGAGATTAATAATATGATATATTTCATTTTGTCACTTTGCAATAAGAACACAACCAGTAAGAATAAGGAATACCCCAAACCAACGAATTAGTGGCACCTGTTCGTGAAAGAATATGATAGCAGCAAACATGCCTATCACATAACTCATACTAACCATAGGATATGCCATGCTGAAGGGGAAATTTTTGATTATATACATCCATAATACGGACGCAGTTCCATAACAGACACCACAGCATATAAATTGCCAATTAAGAAGTAAACCAGCGAAATACCCCCATGTCCAAGAAAAATCTCCAGCTTTCATAAGCCCATATTTCATTAATACTTGCCCTCCTGAGAGTAGTACACATTGTAATATAGAAATTGGAAGTAACCTTAAAATCATAGTATTACGTTTTCTTTTTTCCATTCCTCATAAAAAGGCGGATTTTGAAGAACCAATTCATATTTATGGTTTATGAATACTTGTATCGAATGCCCAATTGCAATTAAATCGCCATTATTTCTATCTTTGATTTCGTAGTCGAACACAATTTTCGCAGCTTCTGTAGGATGGTAAATAATGGTGATTTCTGCCTCTGTATCATAGCGTAATGGCTTTTTGTATTGTATGGAAAGATCAACAATAGGAGCGTAATAGCCATGCTCTTCCATCATTTTGTAGCTTAAGTTGAACTTCTCCCCAAACATTTCACGAGCATCCTCGAAATATTTTACATATGCTCCATGCCACACAACACGCATTGCATCAATTTCGCTAAAGCGAATTTTAAAATTAAAAGAATACTTTATGAGTTCTGCCATTACAACTCAATCTTTTAATTTGGCAACAATATCTGTTTTAGCCACTTTCATTCGTGCTCTTGCTATGACACTGTTTCTAGACTTTACAATAACTTCTGCTAGGACGATATCAAATATATCTTCACTTACATGTACTTCGGTGTAGAGTGTTTCTCCGACCTGTGGCAACATAATAATCTCTGCATCTCGTATATCGCCAATATATCCAATTTTTATTGGCTTATCATGTAACAAATCAATACACCCCATACGGGCAGCACATGATTGTGCCATATTCTCTATAATCCCAGGCGCTGTGAATCTATTATTCTCTAGAAAGATGTTATCACTATTTACTTTAAATGTAGTGCACGCGTCAACCTCATCACAACTTATAACCTTATCAACCATCATTATAGGTGGACGTTGGGGTATAAGCTGTTTTATCGGGATAAGGCTAAAATCCATATAATTATGATAATTTCGACTCAATATAATCGTAGAATTGTGTCAGAGTTTTAACTGTTGTCATTTCCGATGGATTTGTAATCTTAAAACCAAAATATCTTTCTACTATGACAACAATATCAACGTAATCAAGACTATCAATTCCCATGTCCTCTTTAAGGCGTGATTCAGGATATACGTTCTCTTCCTCAACCTCCAAATCTTCAATAAGTAAAGTTTTTACTTTTTCTTCAATTTCGTTACGTGTCATTTTTTTGTTTTTTTGTGAATTATTTTATTATGTATCTAGTCAATCCAAATGTTTGAATAGTTAAACCACTGTAATGGGTAGATTTTCAATAGATTCTCTATCTCTTTTACATATGAATTTGCTAATTGTTGTCTTTGCTCACGTTTACTTAAGGTTTTATCATAATACAAAGGCTTCAAATATGTTGTATATGAGCCATCTTCTTCTTTCATTGCACATGTCATAACGACATTTAAACCTCTTGTAATAGCCAGTGAGAATGGACCTCTTGCTAATTTTATTCTATGTCCCCATAACAGAGATGTATCGAATTTCTTTTTGTTTGCGAAACGGTCAGCAAATGCATATATGATTTCTCCTTTGTCAAGTGCGACAGAAATCTCATCACTATGAGAATCATCTGTTCCAACAGGTATCATTTTAACGTTTTTATTTCCAAATGCATCATGTCGATATGACATTACTGCCTTTTTTTCTCCACCGAAGACTAGAACATTTAAAGGCTTTGTATTGTCGTACGAATAACCAATAATCTCGCTACACCCAATGTGTGCACTAAGTTGGATAAAGGGTTCTGCGCAACTTGTTAGTTTTTTGTATTCTTCAAGCCCATAATATCTAATCCTAAACTTATGACCAGCATACATAGAGAATTTATCAATAACAGTCTTTCCAAAGATAATATGATTACGATAAGTTTCTTTTATAGCAGTTAGTATACTGTGCCCCAGTATATTATGGAAATAATGGTATGTAAAACGTGCCCCCGGACTGAACAACAATGTAGGTGGAATAATGAATATTGCCATAAAATGATACAAGACACGAATATCTATGTATTGCAGGAGCTTAATCAATAAGTTAAACATACATTTGTTTCCAAATGTTTTTCCCGACTGTCTTTTATCCATTAATGGTATTATTAATAGCGTTCAAGAACTTCGTTAAAAATCCAATATTTCATCTCCTCCTTGTCTTGTTATGTCTATATATAGATCATGTCTGTTTTCGGATAAAGATGCTTTAAAATTGTAAGTTAATTCGGATTGAGAAGCATCATTCCCTTGATTAGATATGGGACCTTTTGATCCTTTAACTTTCATCACAAGAGTTCTATTTTTTATTTTTTTCAACTCATTATCGTTAAAAGAAGCTAACTCAATCTGTTGACCTGGTGATATATTGGAAGTCACTGCAACAATTTCTAATTTTGCAGTCTCGTTGATAAACCCTACCATGGCGTTCTGTATATAATAAGAACTTTTGTTGGACAAAAAGATTTTATCTTTAATATTTAGTTTTCCAACTTCAACGAAGAATATCCTTGAGTCAGCATTCTTAAGGGAATCTATAACATTCTGAGTTTTTTGATATAACTCTTCTCTTTTTGATTTACCTTGTTTCTTTACTTTCTTGATATTCTGGGATGACGCAAAGGTTCCCGAGATACATATTACTAATAAAATAATAAAAAGTCTTCTCATTTTGTTATAGTTTTTTGATTACTAGTGCAGAGTTCGTTCCACCGAAACCGAAGGAATTACTTAAAACAGTATTAACCTCAATATCAATTGTAACTTTTGCGATATTAAGTGGAGCAGAATATTCGTCGGGGTTGTCAAAATTAATATTTGGTGCAACAAAGTTATTTTGCATCATAAGAATACTATAAACAATTTCACTTGCACCGGCCATCCAACATTCATGACCTGTCATAGACTTCGTACTACTTACAAGAGCGTGCTGACCATTGAAAATCCTATTAATAGCTATTGCTTCAAACATATCTCCCTGATATGTGGATGTGGCATGAGCGTTAATATAGTCTATATCTTTCGCCTCTAAGCCTGCATCTTTAATAGCACGTGTCATAGCAACGTAGCTACCCTCATCACTTGGTTGACTTATACCGCCCCCATTACTTGAGAAGCCGTATCCACAAACTTCACATAATATTTTGGCACCTCTTTTAATAGCATGGTCATAATCCTCAAGAATAAGAGCTGCTGCTCCACCACTAGGGACAAGGCCATCACGATCTTTGTCAAATGGACGGCTTGCTCTTGTTGGATCATCCATATGTACAGAGAAAGTGTTTAATGCATCAAATGATGACATAGAATATTTGTTTACTTCCTGGGCTCCTCCACATAAAACTAAATCTTGAAGTCCTTGCTTAATAAGCATATACCCGAGTCCAATAGAATGACTTCCACTAGCACAAGCTGCACTAACAGAAAAATTAACACCACGCAAATGAAAAATAGTGCTCATGTTCATGTTGACAGTAGAATTCATTCCCTGAAAGATTAGTCCTGAGCCAATCATTGCTGTATCATGTTTCTCTTCCATTATGTTCGCAGCTTCAATAATTGCTTTAGCAGAAGAATCGTTTCCAAAGATGCAACCGACTTCATTATTAAGTAAAAACTGTTCATCGATTTGTGCCATTTCAAACGCTTCTTTACTGGCCATAAAAGCATATTCAGCTTCTTCAGAAAGACCTACTCGTGTCCGACGATCAAGTATTTTTTTTAATTGTGGACGTTCTACAATTCCTGTTAATCCAGAACGGAAACCATAATCTATACGTTCGTGGTCAATTCCAATGCCAGACTTTCCTGTGTAGAGAGAATGGCAAACATCATTTACATTGTTTCCTAGGCACGACCATATGCCCATTCCTGTAATTACTACTCTTTTCATATTTATTTAGTAACCTTGTATGGCTTGTCTGTATACTGTTTTGTCCGTATTTGTAATTGTTTGCTTATTTGAATGATTCTAGATTTCTAGGTGTATAATCCACCATTAATAGAAATGACCTCTCCGGTAATGTATGACGCATTATCTGAAAGTAAGAAAACCACAACGGATGATACTTCTTCTGGGCGTCCAAAGCGTTTCATTGGAATAATTTTACTAAATTCTTCTTGAGACAGTTGCTTTGTCATATCTGTTTCTATGAAGCCTGGAGCGACAGCATTTACTCTTACGTTGCGTGAAGCCGTTTCTAATGCTAAAGCTTTTGTTGCTCCGATGATTGCGGCCTTTGCTGCACTATAATTAGTTTGTCCTTTGATTCCTCTTAGACCGGAAAGGGATGCTATGTTAACAATACTTCCACATTGTTTCCTCTTTATCATTTCTGGTAACAGTTTCCTTGTTACATAAAAGAACCCATCAATTGTTGTGTCTACAACAGAATGCCATTCTTCGTCCGTCATCATATACATAGCGTTGTCATGACGGATGCCTGCATTATTAACAAGGTATGAGATATAGTCGTTAGGATGTTCTTCCTTCCATCTATCCAGTTTTTTTTCAACTTCTGATTTGTTGCTTACGTCAAATTGCAATAATTCAGCTATTCCTCCATTTTCTTGTATAATGTTTTTAACTTCCTGTGCACCTTGTAGATTAGATTGATAATTAATGATAACAGGTATTCCTTTTTGTCCTAATTCAAGACATATGGCTTTTCCCAACCCTCTTGATCCTCCTGTGACTAAAGCGTATTTCATATCTTATTATTAATTATTGTTGCATAATAGGCTTAATAAACGCGGAAGGAATGTATGCTGTTGAAATGACACCAATGATAGATAAATTAACGACCACTCTTTGTTGACCGCATATTCTAGCTACTTTTCCTTCAATTCCTTTAAATGGACCGTTTATCACTTTTACCATCTCTCCGCTTTTGAAATGGCATTGTTCAGGTGCCACAAACAAGATGTGCTTATTATAATTGCATGTTATCTTAATAAATTTTTCCATTTCATCACTCGGAATAGTCAATGGAGGATTTTTTTTCTCTTCGTCTGTCTCGAAATGATTATAATAGAAAGATAAAAATGAAAGTTCAGGAGTACGACTAACGTATTCTTGAGCTTTTTCTTTTGTAGTATAAGCAAATAATAGATTGGGAATAAGCGGTCGAAGAAATCTTTTCCGTCTTCCTTTTATATATTTTTCCACATATTTCTTTGCAACGTATGTATAAGTTCCGTCTTGAACAATATAATCAGATGCGATTCCTTCTCTTCCATAGGATGCACGAAATACAAACCATTTTTTATTAACCGACTTTATATACTTCACCGACACCCCTGTTTTTGAGCTTGAAGCTTCGGGGAAGGCATCAGGGGTAAACCTAGTGCTTGGAGGAAATGTCTCGCCTCGTCGAGTTTTCACATTAGACAATGTGCTCATATCAAACCTTTATTTTTCCCTAGCAGGTTCGACACGGCATAAAAAAGCGTGGAATCGTCCTGTTGTCCATTCCACGTATCGAGGCTCTAGCATAACCTATTGTTGTTGAACAGACAACGTTAGAGCCCACGCCGATATGAATAATCCTCCAATAGAAATCCATACACTTCTAGCGTAAGAATATCATGGAGATATATTAATTCATATCCCTGAGCATCTACCGTTGCTTTGATCAGGACAACAATGTTATCGTTGATTTGCTA
>OCVV011070554.1_pt1 | contig 14808 bp, 3 predicted proteins | sample 1539721 | NCBI WGS metagenome assembly OCVV01 (sample SAMN02144230, study PRJEB22623) | gut metagenome | biome: sheep rumen | host: Ovis aries | place: New Zealand
TATAAATAAAAAAATTAAATTTTATATAAAATGAAAAAAGAAACTATTAAAGAAAAAGAATATTTTTTTCTTTTGTATTTTGATAAATTAAAAGAAATAGAAGAACAAAGTGAAATCATATTTAAAAGTCAAGAAAAATATACTCATTGCATATTATCTAAAATAATCAAATCAAAAGAAGGAAAATCCAAAATAATCAAAGTTTTTAAATATACAGATGAAATAAATACAAGATTAGAATTTGAATTCTTCTATGATGAAAAAGATTATCATTTTGCTTTAGAAAATACGAAAGAAAATTTCATTTTCAATCTCATTCTATTTAAAAAAGGTTCAACAGATTCAAAAATAGACCAAAATAAAATAGGGTATCATGAAAAAATGAATTATTTTTATGAAGCTTTGGAAGCAATTAATGAAACGGATAAAAAAGATATATTATATTATAATGCAATTAATATTTATGCAAAAAGGCCAAGCTATCACTTTTTAATTAATATATTTATTCATGTATATAATACAAATTATTGTTCGCTTATTCTTGAAAATTTTTCAAAAAGTATTGATAAAATTAGAAAAGATATTATTATTGAGGAAAGTTTGGAACAATATAAAGATTATTTTGATGATATATGCAAAAATTCTGAAGATATAATTTCATCTTTTAATTTAAATAAAATTGATTTTTATGGACTTGTTATTTCCTATTTAAATAATTATATTCCTGAAAAATATAAAGAAATATTTAACGAATTATATAAAAATGATAAAATTGTTCTTTTTGAAGTATTATCGAAATATAAAATATTTTTTAAAAAACAAATAGATTTAGATTTGAAAATATTGGAAGAAATTATATTATTTGCTTCGGAGAAAAGTTTTAATTATTTTAAAGACAATGTATTATTTTATTTAAAAAATTTAGATATATTCTTAGATATTATTGAAAAAAATAAAGAAAAAATCGTTGCAATTAAAGACTTTAAACCAATAGAATTTGGAAATATTAATGAATGCACAAAATTAGATTTTGATAAAATAATAAAAAAATTAGATAGTGTATTGCAATTTTCAGAAGATAATAATGTTTTATTGATTTATTTTAGAAGTGAATTTTGGGAAAGTATATCAAAAAAAAATTCTGAAGTAAATATGGAAAATATTAAAATATGTTTTAAGCTCAGAGAAAAGTTAATAAAGTATCATAATTTTATTAATGGTTTATATAAAGATAAATCAGATCCTATAAGAAAAGATATAAATTCTTTAGTTATGAAAAAAATTTTTACACATCAACTTCATAAAAATATTCAAAATTATATTAATAATAATTACAAAATTACTAATATGGAAATAATTGATTTAATAAAAAATTATGATATATATTATCAGGACGATGCATATATTAGAAAAAGAGAGCCAAGTATTTTAGATAAAATTGATATAAGAAAAATAGATGATAATTTTAAAGAAAAATTTGAAAATATGGAATTCGAAAAAATATTTAAAAATGATTTAGAAAATTATTTGCTAATATTTTTAAATAAAATCAAGATAATAAATGATTTTGATAATATTTTCAAATTAATAAACATTAAAAAAATTGGAGATAAATACAATGTATTTAAAAACATTAAAAAATAAATATAATATAGTAATTAAAAATTTGGAATTATCATCCGATGACATAGATGAAAAAATAGAAAGTATTTCAAATTTAACTTATTTTATATGCATGAATGAAAATAATTTAGGATTTTTGGAAAAAATAATTGGGAATTCAGATATTATTGATAAAAATTTAAAACATAAAATTTATATTAAAATTATTAATTTATGCAAAAATAATGAAAAGAAAGATAATAATAATACTAATTCGAAAGAGGAAACAGAGCAAAAAAAGAAAAAATGGAAAGAAATAATTAAATTTTTATCAGGTTTATACTCGCAATCAATATCATCAAAAAATTTAAATAATTTTATTGAATTCCTTGTAAATTTAAAAGAAGAAGATTCCAACGATTTAATTGAAAATCTTAATACTAAATATATAATTACAAAAAATGAATTTTATTCAACCACTGATAATTTAAATATTCAATTATTAATTTTAATAAAAAATAAATTAAATATAAAAAATGAAAATCAATATATAGAAAAAAATATTTCAGTAATAAAAGAAATTTATAAAGAAATAGATGAACAAGAAATTAAATATAATGATCTTCTTTACTTTTTCGGCTCTTCATCTGAGAAAAACATATTAATTGAAAAATTAAATATATTATTATTACTTGAAGAGAATGATATCAATCCTGAAGAAATATATGACAATCTAAGGAAATATTATAAAGATATGAATGATATGCTTTTAGAATTAACAAATAAGAAAAAAATTTTAGAATTATATCATAAAGAATTGGAAAAAGATAAAATTTTAGATATTAATATATATTTGGATTCATTAGTAAAAGGAACTTATAAATCATTTTATAGCAAGAAATTAAAAATAAAAAATATATTGTATGAAACAGAAGAAATCTTTGAAAAAGTTTATAAAATAAAAGATTCAAAAATATTTAGAATATTTTATATAAAGAAAAAAGATATTAAAGAAATAAAAGATAGCAAATCTCTCTTTAATGAAGCATATGATCAGTTCAATCAATTTAAAATAGAAATAGCTGCTAAAGGAGCTGATTTAATTAATAATTCTTCTAGTAAAGGTGAAATATTTAATATTATAGAACAAAATTATTATTTATGGTAAAGGAAAAGATGATGAAGAATTGAATTTAATTTGGAATGGAAAAAAATATGAAAATGATTTGGACGCAATGCTTTATTTTTTGAATTATTTTCAAAAAATAAAAGATGAAATTTCTAATTTAAAAATTAAATTGAATAATTTAAGAGATAAAAAAAATAGTGATAAAATGAAAAATGTTTTAAAAGAATTGAAAGATACTGGATTTTATGATTACACAAAAGAAAGTAATAATAAAATTAAAAGTAATTATATTCAATTATTTCATTATTTTAATGGAAAAAGTCAAGCAATAGATTTCTTATATAATCATAGTACAGACGATATTAAGCATTTATTTGATAAAATTCAACCAAATAATAGAACAATTTCAATGAAAGAAATATCAGATACATTAAATTGTGTCGGGATTTTCCAAGAATTAAAAAAAAAAGATAATTTAAAAGAAATAATGGAATATATAAAAGAAAAGATGGAAAATAATGATATATTGAATTGGTTTAAAAATTTTTCTGAAACTTATAGAGGAGTAATAGAACTTAATCAAAATTTTGATTTTTCTTTACATATTTATGAAGAAATAGATGTTATAATAAAATATGCTAAATTTATTTTTAATAAAACTAATGATGAATTTAAATATAAGGTCAAAAAAGACGGAGTTGAAAAATTCGAAATTATAAGAATTGAAAAAATAAGAGAATTAAAAAATAAAATTCAAATAAAGGAAGAAGCAAATATTTCTTCATCTAATAAAAACACAAACAAATTTTTTGAAAAATATGAAAAATTAAAATTTTTTAAAGATTTATCGAAAAATATTGAAGAAATTTACGATTTAATGGATACTTTAAGAAAAAAAGGAAGTACTCTACCTATTTCAATAATAGTTGAAATAGAATATCCGAAGATTAATTATTTCTTAAGCCAAAAAAAGAAAGAATTTAAAGATATATATAACTTTTTATCAAATGCAAAATTAAATATAATAAAAAAACTAGAAATAGTATATAAACAAATGACAACTATGAGGTTTTTATATGGGAAAGAAATAGATAGCATATTAAGGCATATTGAACAAAATCATTACTTTAAACCATTTTTAAGATATATTTTAAATTTAACTGACTGCGAAAAAGATGTAAAATTAGGAAAAAAAGAATCATTTAGAAAAGTAGATGATTATATAACTGAATATAATCGTTATAATGATATATCTTTTGATATCATACATAAATATATAGTTAGTCTATTTCAAGAAAATAATTTATCAATTGAAGAACATTATAAAAGAATATCGATTATAAAAGGCCATAATTTAAAAGGATTTTATAAATTTTTATCAAAATCATCTTCAATGGAAGAAGATATTTTACAAATATTTTTGGATGTAGTCGATAAAATGCCGATAGCACAAAATATATTAATAAGTAATAAAGAAACATCATATGAAGAGATGCAAGCTTTTTTTAATAGAGCTATATTGTGTAAATATAATTCTTTATTTGTTGTTGAAATTAATAATTCATTTTCTGATTATCAACAAAAATGTATGAATATTTTTATTAATAAATTATTAACTTATAAAAATAAAATATTTAATGAAGGTAATGAAAAAAAAGAAATTGATAAAAGTGATACATCATCTTATATGGAATCTTGTTTAGTATTTATTTATAATAAAGAAAGTGAAACTTTTTTAAATGAATTAAAATATTTAAAAATAAATAATCTTTCTTTAGAAAATGATAACCATGGAATAAGAAAAAGTTATAGCAGAAATAGCGATTCAAATTACATTTCAGATAAAGATTCTTTTAGAGATCATATTTTTAACAACACACATATTGTACAATCTGTTATATGTGGTTTAGGAAAATCAACTAAGATAAAAAATACTATTATTAAATCTGGCAAAAAATATAATTATTTTCCTTTGGGTGGAAATATTACAAAAAATAAAATTTATAGTGAATTAGAAAAGATAATCAAAGGGTTATCGAATATGAAAAATTATAATGATGTTGCTATTCATTTAGATTTGTTTGAAACAAACGAGCATTCTATCTTAAATGAATTTCTTTTTTCAATTTTGATTACAAAATTTTATTCAAATAATGAAAATATCGTTTATATTCCAATAAATATTGAGATTTATGTAGAAATACCAAACTGTTTTAATAATTTCATGAAAAATAATAAAATATTAAAATTATTTAAAAAAGATGAAGTTATGATTAAAATTGATGATATTCCAAAACTAGAATTACCAGAAAATAAAAAACTTTTATTTAAAAATATGATAGAAAAAAGTACAAATGAGGAAATTTTCGAATGGGTAAAAGATAATATGAAAATTCCAAAATATTCATATCATCAAATAAATATATTCATAAATTTGTTTTTGAGCCAATATAATAAATTCAAAGGGGAAAAGCTAATTTTTCATTATAAAAATAAAGATCCAAAAGAAGTAACAAAAAATTGCATTAGTATTTTTGCAGAAGGGACAAAATATTTTACATATGGAGGCTTTTCAAAATTATTATTAGAATGGAATCATCAAAATAATAATGAAAAGGATGAAATAATAGATTTATTATCAAAGGAATATGATAATGATTTATCAAATGAAAACTTTGATAAAAAATTAATATTTATCGTTAAAAATAATAAAGTAATTAAAAATAAAAATAATTTTAAACATAGTGCTTATGATTTGGATATCTCTACATCATCTTTAGAAAAAGGAGCTTTTCTAAGAATGATTCCAGAAGAAAAAAAAAAATTAGAGAAAATAAAAAATTCTTATTCATTAGAAGACTATAAAAAAATAGTATTTCTTACAATTTTAAAAGTGATACTTGATTTAAAAAATCCAGTTGTAGAAAATGAGGAGGATAAAGAGCAGAAAGAAGAAAATTTAAAACCATTATTTAAAATTACTAATGATGAATATGATAAATATGTCATTACAGAAGACAATTTTAGGAAAATGATATTAATTTTATATAGAATAATAGCTAATATACCTGTTATTTTAATGGGAGAAACAGGATGTGGAAAAACAACTCTAATTAAGAAATTAAATCAATTATTAAATAATGGCGAGTTAAAATTGAAAAAACTTGATATAAACCCCAGCTTCGATGATAATAAATTAATTGATGAAATGAGTAAAATTAATGAAGATGCAAAAAAGAATATTGAAGAAATGTATTGGGTTTTTTTTGATGAATTAAATACTTGTGATTCCCTTTCCCTTATTACTGAAATATTTATAAATCGTTCTTTTAATAATATAAAATTATCAGATAATATAAGGCTGATAGGTGCTTGCAATCCTTATAGAAAAAGAAAAAGAGGAGCTAATATATGCGGACTAGCTTATCCAAATGATGATAATGATTTAATATATTTGGTTAATATTTTGCCTCAATCATTATTTTATTATGTTTTTAATTTTGGCTCTTTAGATTCTAAAAATGAAAATCAATATATTTCAAGTATTCTTTCTGATACGATATTTGAAGAAAATTTAAAAGAAGAAACCAAGAATATTATAAGCAAATGTCATGAATATTTAAGAGATGCATTTGATAAATCAATTGTTTCATTAAGAGAATTAACTAGATTTAAAAAAATTTATAAATTTTTTATTGAATACTTTAAAAATAAAAATGCATGTTTAAAAAATAATGGAAATCCACAATCAGAAAAATTGAAATCTATTATTATATCAATATATTTATGCTATTATATAAGATTAGTAGATGGAAATCTTAGATCAAAATTTGATAATGATTTGAATAAAGATTTTATAAGATTAGTTAATTATAATAACGATTATCATGAAAATGATTTAATATGCGACAATGAATTTAAGAAAGATCTTCAGGAAAATTACGGAATCAATGATTTTAATAATTTTCATTTTAAGGATATTCTTTCAAAGGAAGAAGATTTTATAATAGAAAAAATAAATCCTGGTGAAGGAATTGGTAAAAATAAATCTTTAAAAGAAAATATATTTTTATTATTTACTTCATTAAATACTAATATTCCTTTAATAATAATTGGAAAACCTGGAAGCAGTAAAAGTTTAAGTGCTCAGTTAATTTGCAAAGAAATGAGTGGAAAATATTCTAGTTCAGATTTCTTTAAATATTATCCACAAATTATTCAAAGCTATTTTCAAGGTTCTGATTCAACTACACCAAGTGATGTAGAAGGAATTTTCCAAATTGCAGAAGGAAGATTAAATGCATTAAAGGAAAAAAATAATCCAGATGATTTACCGATTTCAATGATATTATTTGATGAATTAGGACTAGCTGAAAGATCAAAGTATAATCCCTTAAAAGCTTTGCATAGCCATTTAGATTTCGATGGAAATAAAAAAGGAGTAAGCTTTGTTGGAATAAGTAATTGGATATTAGATGCTGCAAAGTTAAATAGAGCTTTGTGCTTATCTGTTCCAGACCTTGATGATAATTTAAATGATGTAAAATCAACTTGTATAAGTATTGCAGAAAGTATAAATTTTGAATTTGCAAACAAACCAATATTTGAAAAAATATTACCAAATGTTTATTTTAACTTTAAGGAATATTTAAAGGTGTTAAAAATTTTAACTGTTTATAAACAATATGAATTGCAAAGATATAAAGTAATATTGTATAAATATAGAGACAATGAAAAATTTCAAGATATCTTTCAAAATGAGGATAAATTCAATATTTTTTTTCAAAAAAGAAAAGAGATTAAAGAAGAAGAATATAAAAAAATTTTTGAGTACGAAACATTTAAAAAATTTAAAAATAATATAAGAAAATTTATAGAGGAAGAAGAAGAACAAGAAGAAAAGCTTCAAGAAATAAAAAAAAAATTGAATGAAGAAAAACAAGATTATTTTAATGAAATTAAAGAAGAAGAAAAATATGAAGAAAAAAAAGAAAATAATAATAAAATCAAAGAAAAAGAAGAAAAAAAAGAAAAACAAGATAAAAATAAATCTATTATTGAATCGAAAGAATTTAAAAAATTATATAAAATTGACAAAATTATTAATATAGATTTCCATGGGAATAGAGATTTTTTCTTTTTGATAAGGGGAATAGCAAATGAACTTAATGAAAATAATAATAGTGATTTGAAAAGAGTTGTAAAAAAATATATCGAAAGAAATTTTGGAGGATTTGAAATATATATAGATTTTGAAAAAGAATTCGATGATTCTATTGAAATGAATATATATAAAAACTATGAAAATTTTTTAGATGAAATATCAAAGAAGAAAAAATGGAGTTCAGTTCAGCTCTTTAAAAAAATATTTAATTTATATTGCAGCGAAAATGACGAAAAAGAAAATATTTTGGATGAAGCAGATATAGATGATTATAACTATATTAATAATATTATCGAGAATATTAAAGATAAAAAAAGTAGATATTTATTATTAGAAACTAAGCCATCTTTATCTTTATTAATAAAGCAAAAAATTGAAAAAGAAATAAAAAAAGAAGTTTTCTTTTTTGAAGGAAGTCCATTTATTAATGATAATAGTAATGAATATCAATTTAAAATTATCAGTCAAATTCAAGAGCATGCTGAAAGGGATGATATACTCATACTTCAAAATATCAATCAGGTTTATGCATTTTTATACGATTTATTCAATAAAAATTTTATTAAAAAAGATAAGAAGAATTATGCAAGAATTTGCCAAGGAAATTTCTCTGATCAACTTACATTAGTTAATGAATCATTTAGGATTATAATTTTGGTAAATAAGCATTATTTGGATAAAGTAGAACCACCACTTTTAAATAGATTTGAAAAAATGATTCTATATTTTAGTGAAATGGTGACAGAAAATCAAAGAAAATTAGCAGATATTATTATAAATGAACTTGATATTAAAAAATACAAAAATGAATTAAGCGATAAAATACAATATGAATTAGAAGATTTATTAATAGGCTGTAAAAAAGAAGATATTTTAGGAATGATTTATTACGAACTAGATTCAAATGAAAATAAAAATATGAAAGAAAAAATAAACGAAGAAAATGAAATAAAAAATAAGATATTCAAAAAATTATTTAAATTATTACCACAAGATATAATAGTATTTTTAGATAAAAATAATGATTTGAAGAAATTATACTACGAAAAAAAAAATTATTATAATTTAAAAAGTTATATTGAAAAAGATGGACTTCGATATAAAATATCTATCATTTATACTTTTCAAAGTATAACTGATATTATTAATGATATAGATGATTCTACAAGATTTAAAATGATTTCTGAAATAAAAAGTGAAATTCAACTAGAAAATATAATAAATTCATTTATCACAGAAAAATCCAATAAAAATCAAAATTTTATATATATTAATTTTGATAGCTTAAATTCAAAAAAAATGAGCTTTCTTACTTCTTTTGTTAAAAATAATTTTTATAAGAATAAAGAAATTAAATTTATTTTTATTGTACATATAAAAAGAAATTTTATAATTAATAAATCTGAAGAAAAATCTGATAAAATATATTCCTTAGTAGATATTGATCCTGATATTAATCAACTATTTATCGATAACCTAAATGGTCCAGATATAAAATTAAAAGAAATAGCATCAAATCCATTTCAAAGTCTTATGGAAAAAGGCTTATTAAAAATAGATGAGGAATTCAATGATGCATTAAATAAATTTACTTTAATAAATTTAAAAGAATTAAAAGGGGAAAATGATATTATTACAGAAGATAATTATTTGAAAAAACTTGAAGAATATTTCGAAAAAAATAGGAAATTTAAAAATAGTATTATTAAAAAAATTAATTCTTTTATTAGTGAAAACAAAGAAATTTCATATAATAATATAATTGAAAAAGTTTATGAATCTAAGTTGATAAACAAAAGTACTATTGATTTAATATCAGTCATCATTGAATATGTTAAAAACGAAATAAATTCAAAATTTATTAATATAATATTGTGTATATTGGAAGACAATAATATTTTGACAACTTTACTTTTTATAAATAATAGTAAAAATTTGAAAGATGATGATGAATTTTATGAGTTAGTTGATGAAATCATGGAAAAATATTTAAAAAATCTTATAATTGAGAAAAAAAATTATTTTCCAAAATTTTCTTTAAATTTTGTTGTTCCGGGATTTTATGATTTTTATCGACAATTATCTTATTTTATAAATAAAAATATTAAAAACGAATTTATTAATAATGAAAAAAGAGTTAGATTTTTTTTAGAAGAAAATTCCAAAGAAAATAGTTATGATGTAAAGGAATATTTTTTTAAAAAAGAAAAAGCTCTAATCTCTTTAACTTTTAATGAAATTGAAAAAAAGGAATTTTACTTTGAATTTATAAAAAAAATAAAAATTAAATTATTACTAAATGATTATATTACATTTTTTTTATTTAATAATTATTATAATAAAAAAAATGATGGAGATATTTTCAATCAACAAAAGATAATTTATAATGATTATAAGTATGAAATAATAAATTTATTGCTTGATGAAAGATTTGAAAAGAAGGAAAAAATAGAAGATGATTCAATTAAATCATTACTTTTAAAAATTATTTGGATAGAAGCTAATAATAATTACATTATTAAAATTTTAAGAATATATGACATATTGGCTAATATATTTAATAATAAAAATGAACTCATTAAATTGATTAAAAAAGTTTTAAACAATGAAAAATTAAGATATATAACTAATGAAAAAAAAAATCCTGAAATAACTTCGGAGGTAAATACTTGCTATTATAAATTAATAGCATCTTTATGTTATTCAATTATACCACCAAATATAAATCTAAAAAGAAAAATTGAACAATTTGATTATATTGATATAATTAAAAAAGCAATAAAATTATTAAGAGGATTAAATGATGAATTAATCATTTATTCTATAGAAATTGAATTTATTGAAGAATTTATAAAAATATATGATATTTTTGCTTTAAATGATAAAGTTGATTATGAAAGATTAAACGATATTTGCGCCAGTTTAAAAAGAAGTAATGAATTATTATGCTTGAACATTGAAATACAACCAGATGAATTAATCGAAGAATATACACACTTAATTGAATTAATAGGCATTTCCTTAAAAAATACTGATATAAAATTTTTCAATTTATTAAAGTTTATTTATTTCAAAGAAACAAAAAAAGTTTATAATGTTATTTATAGATGTATAATTTTTAATGATATATTAAAAAATAGTGAAATTATAGTCAATTCAAATGATATTTTGCAAATATTGTTATTTCCTTTAGTTAAACCACACATAGATAAATTTCCTGAAAGTATAAACCAAATATTAAATACATCTGATTATGATTTTGTACTCATTATAGAATCTATCTTAAATCAAAGAGACAATGAGATATATTATGCATTATCTGAAACTTTATTATATTACTTTGAAAAAAATTCTTTTATATATTTTAATAATATATTGCATTCATATAATAATATTCTTTTTGAATTTGATGAAGATAAAAATAAAGAAAATGTTGGTCCTTTGAAATTATTTCAGAATTGTATCATATTTTTAAATTTATATAATAAAGGTAATTATAACAATGGAAATGGAAATAAAAATTTATGTAAATTATTTTGTATTGGATATATCCGAGCTTACTGCTATAAATTTATTCAATTAATAGATTCTTGTAATCCTCAATTAGAAAAATCAACTAAAATAATTGCTGAAATAAATAAATCTAAATCATTAAATAAAGTTATTTCATTTTATATCTGGAAAATTATTTATTATAGAAATAATCAAAACATTAATATTTTTATAGACCCTGAATATGATAAAAAATACAAATTAAGTGAATATAAATGCTTTAAAAAAATAGAGCCTAATATAAATCCTTTTGAGTATAATTATATTAATCCTAAAACTAAAAGTGATTACAATCAATTTTCAGAAGTATTAGAAAAATATAAAGAAAAATCATTTGAAGAAGTAAAAATTGAAGATTTCGAAAACACTAAGTTTGATATTGATATCTTTTATTATTCAACTTGTAATTTAATTTTAACAAATTTGAAACAAAAATATGCTTTTGAATCACTATTCTATAAAAATTTTTATAAAAATGTTTGTTGTCCTTTATTTAATAAAAAAGAAAAATTATTCAATGCTATTAAAATATTATATGATCCACTAAAATATAAAAAATTAAAAACTGATTTAGGTATTAATTCTGATAATTTAAGTATTATTCTTCATTCTTACAGATATTTTATAAATGAATTAGATTCAAATAAAAAAAATAGCATTTATAATGTATTTTATAGTAGGTATATAAGTATAGAAAAAATAAATAATAAATTTTATCCTGGAAATGATATAAGTGATCTTCCTATATATTCGCTATTTTCAAAAATAAAACAACATTTTGAAGAAATCCCTAACCAAGGTTGTTTTGTTTGCTTTTGCAATAAAGGAGGATTTTACCATAATATTAGAGGAGGTATTCCAGGCCCAAATCATTTGAATTTAAAATGTAAAAATTGCGATGAAAATATTGGAGCAATTAAAAATGAGAGAGGCTTTATAAAACCTATTAAACGAGATAATTATTATAAAGTATTAAAAACAAAAAATGAAGCTAATAATGATGCAAAAATAAATAATGATAAATATAATATCATAAGTTTAGAAGAAGCAAAAGAAAAATATTTATACAAAGAATTCCAGAAAGAAAAAGGTATTTCAAAGTCCGATGAAAATTTTTTAAAAAACAATTCTAAAATTATTAGATTTTTGAGTCAAATTTCTTATAGAATTTTAAATTTTATTTTATATTCACATATTTTTTTCTCTAAAATATATAATAACTATGAAGAATTAGATATATTTTTACCAAAAAATATGAGTTGGATTAAAGTCTTAACTGAATGTTGGGAAATGATAAAATTTGAATTAAAAAAACTGGATATAAATTCCATTGAAATATTTATGAACTATATATTTTCTGATTTGTTTTCTGCTTTAAATGAACATGAAAATTTAACTGATTATACAGAACTTATTAATTTCGAAAAAGAATTAGATGAATTAATAAATAAAAAAATCATTATTTTTAAAGAAGAATATAAAAAAATTAATATTTTAAGTGAATTTGATTCAAAAGATAAATATTTTTTTCAAAATGTTTTAGATGAAAGATATAGAAATTTGAATAATGATGAATATCCATTTTATAATTATTTTTATTATTCAGATTATGTAAACGAAGATTATTTATTAAATATTTTAAGTCATTCAGAGAGAGAAAGATATCCAGTTTTATTAAAAGTATTAGAAAAAAACAATAATGAGAAATATATTAGTAAATATTCATTAGATAATCTTCCAATGTTTAATGAAGTACTAAATTTATTTAATGAAAAATATTCTTATTCAATAAAAAGAGTCAAAGCAAATAATCTGAAACTCAAAGATTTAAAAGATGAAAAAATATATATCAATAACAAAGGTTTAATTAAAGGATTTATAAATTTCTATAATGGCCTACAATTAACAAATGAATCAAATGGTCAAATCTTAATATTATCTGAAGATAATCCGCTTTCTGACTTTTTTATAGATGATAATAATGAATTCGGGAAAAGTTATAAATATATATATCATCAATTTATTAATCAACAAAATAATGAAATTTCAGAATTATTAGATAAAAAAATTGAAAAAGGAATTTTTGAAAGTAATTGCAAAAATACAATAAATATTCAATCCGCTGATGATAATGATATTTTTACCATTAATTTACCTAATAAATTTTCCTTTATTGAAGTTCTTTTTAATTGTTCTTATAGAAAATTTGCAATTACTAAGGATTATGAAACTTATAAACAAATTGAAATAAACATAGATGAAATGGAAAATAGAATGACTGAACTTTTATTAACAAATAAAAAAATGTTTGATAATTATATAAATAATTTTGTCTATATGAATGAAAATTTAGAATTCGAAAATAAAAATATTATAACATTATTTAATGATGCATATGAAATTGAAAATATTAATCTTGGAGATAAAATTTTCTTATACAAATTTTATCAAGAAAATAAAGAAAATGAAAATTTATTTAAAACAATATTTAATGATTTTATTCAACTGATTATATTTTTGAATAATAATAAGGAATCAATAAATCAAGGGAAAAAAAATGCTCTTTATATAAATGATAATAACAAAATATATGAAGTATTTAATACTATAGGATATAAAATTTCTGATAATTTCAAAGAAATATTTAAAAATAATGATTCATTTATAATAAGTAAAACAACATATTTATTCGAATATTTCAGAAATTTGATATTTGGAATGTTTAAATCTGAATTAAAAGAATTTCAAACCGAAATAAATAAAGAAGAAGAAAATTTAATAGATAATTGTTTTAAAACTCAAAATATCATAACAAAAGATATATTTAAAAATGCTATTAGAAATTTCATTATATTATTTTTAAATTTAGTAAATGATAAAGAAAATAATATAAAAGAGAATCAAAGTAATATTATAAATTCGTTAGATATTCCAGATATATGGGATAAAACTATTTATAGAAATAAAGATTTTCATAATGAATTGAATAACCTTAAAAAAATGAATATTAAAATTAATCAAATTGTTCTTTTATATGACCTCTTGGGAGATGATATTAATGATAATTATTTCGAGGAAGTTAAAAATGCTATTAAAAAAGAGGAAGAAAATAAAAAAATTGAAGGAAAGCAGGACTCTCCAATAAATGAAATAGTTTCAAATAAAGAAGAATCAGAGGATGATGATGATTATGATACTAATTTTTTGAAAAAAAAAGAAGATGATTTCGGAGACAGAGATTATGTTTAATTAATTTTAATATATTTAATAAAATATTATATTTTTTTTAAATAAATATTAAATAAAAATTTATAATATTTCCTTAAATAACAAAAATAATAAAAATGGGGATTGGGGATTG
>OCVV011330186.1_pt1 | contig 14800 bp, 8 predicted proteins | sample 1539721 | NCBI WGS metagenome assembly OCVV01 (sample SAMN02144230, study PRJEB22623) | gut metagenome | biome: sheep rumen | host: Ovis aries | place: New Zealand
CCAGTGCGACTCCATCGAGCACATCACCCATTCCATATGCACGCTCGAGTTCGACGTCCACCGTCCGCTCTACGACTGGTTCATCGAGACTCTCGGTATCTATCCGTCCCATCAGTACGAGTTCGCCCGTCTGAACCTGACTTATACCCTTATGTCGAAGCGTAAACTTCTCGAACTCGTCCAGAAGGGTTTCGTGTCCGGCTGGGACGATCCGCGAATGCCTACGCTCTGCGGCGTAAGGCGCAGGGGCTATACCCCCGAGGCCCTGAAGATGTTCTGCGACAAGATCGGCGTAACCAAGCGCGACCAGCTGATGGACATCCAGCTCCTCGAGTGGTGTGTCCGTCAGGACCTCAACGCCCGCAGCAACCGCTACATGGTGGTCTCTGACGATCCCATCAAGGTTACCCTCACCAACTGGCCCGAAGGAAAGGTGGAGTGGTTCGAAGCTCCGCTCAATCCAGCCGAGCCCGAAGGCGCAAAGCGCAGGATCCCCTTCACGGGCGAGCTTCTTATCGACAGGGCCGACTTTATGGAGGATGCCCCGAACAAGTTCTTCCGACTCAAGCCGGACGGAGAAGTCCGTCTTAAGTACACTTACATCATCAAGTGTAATGAGCTCGTAAAAGACGCAGACGGTAAGGTCGTAGAGCTTAAGTGTACCTACGACCCGACTACCGGTCCCGGCGGCGAGTGGCGTTCCGTCAAGGGAACCATCCACTGGGTCTCGACTCAGTTCATGAAGGAGGTGGAGCTCCGTCAGTACGACCGTCTCTTCACCCTCGCCGATATGAGCCAGGTGCCCGAAGACAAAGACTACAAGGATTTCCTCAATCCCACGAGCCTCGTGGTGGAGAAGGGCTATGCAGAGCCCGCCCTGCTCGAAGACAAGTCCGGCCTCGCCGTCCAGTTCGAACGCGTCGGCTACTACATCGCCGACAAGGACTCTACCCCCGACCGCCCCGTCTTCAACAAGACAGTGGCCCTGAAGGATTCCTACAAACCCGAATAAACAAGATACCCGGCCTCGGCCGGGCATTTTGTTTATTGTTAATTGCCTTAGTGCAAAGGTTTTAGAGTCTTGACACGAATCGTTTTGCGAGGTATCTTTGCAAGAAAAAGCCATGGCTGACACTAAAACGAAAGAATTAATACCTCGCTCAAATATGCGGTCACAAAATGTGACCGCAAGAACAGAACCGGCTCGTTCTATTGAACAAATGATATATACATTGCGAGATGTTCAGGTTATTCTGGATGAAGATATAGCAAATCTATATGGCGTTAAAACAAAGAGACTTAATCAGCAAGTTAAACGTAACATTGATCGATTTGAGTCGGATTTTATGTTCCAACTCACTGCAGAAGAATCCTCGATCTTGAGGTCACAAAATGTGACCGCAAGTTGGGGCGGTCGCAGATCATTACCTTTTGCTTTTACTGAATTAGGGGTTGCAATGCTTAGTAGTGTCTTAACTTCAAAAGAAGCAGTTGAGGTTAACAAACAGATTCTGCGAGCATTTTCCGCCATGCGCAGATTTCTAATCTCTAACGCGCAAGTGTTTCAGCGGTTAGATAATCTGGAATATAAACTCATTGAAACAGATAAGAAGGTAGTAGTACTATATAATAAGATAGAAGAAGGGAAGCTAGAACCACGTCAAGGTATTTTCTTTGATGGCCAAATTTATGATGCATATGAGTTCATTTGCGGACTTATCAAAAGCTCCCAAACTCGCATCATTCTCATCGACAACTACGTGGATGATACAGTCTTGACTATGCTAGACAAACGAGATAATGGCATCTCAGCGACCATCTACACGCAAAAAGTATCGCCTCAATTGAAACTGGATATAGAAAAGCACAATGCCCAATACGCGGTCATTGACGTGAAGGAGTTTAAAAAAGCCCACGACCGCTTCCTTATTATAGATCATCAGGTTTATCTCATTGGTTCGTCTATAAAGGACCTCGGCAAGAAATGGTTTGGGGTTACTTTGATGGAAACTGTTGATGCCGAGGAATTAATCACTAAGTTGGAGGGGGATAAGCTGCACTGAATAAATAGGACCTCTATTGAATGTTGATATAAGTTACACCAATGATTATTATATTTGCAACTCTGGCATTTTAATGAAGGAGTTCCATTAATGGAGGAAAAGGAATACATCAAAAGATTCAAACAGGGTGATAGACAGGCGTTTAATGCCTTGTTTGAATTGTATTGGCCCAGGCTGGTGAGCTACAGCGCATTAATTGCGGGAGAATCCACCAGCAAGGACATCGTACATGATGTATTCGTGAAAGTATGGCTGGGGCGGGATAGTATCAAAGAATGCGATACGCTTAGGCCATATTTAATGAGAGCCGTTTATAACTCAAGTCTGAATGTATTGAGAAACAGAGCCAAGTTTATCTCCATTGAAGGAGGAGAGAACAATATGATTGATTTTCTGACGGCTGGAGAATATGGCCCAGATGACAGCGATATCATAAAGAAGCTCTATAATACAGAACGCAGCGTCGAGATAGAGGAAGCAATTTCTCAGCTTCCCCCAAAGTGTCAGGAAATTTTCCGTCTTGCCTTTATGGAAGGTAAAAGCCATAAGGAGATAGCGGAAATGAAGAACATCTCTGTTTCTACTGTAGACAATCAGATATTCAAAGCCCTTAAGCGGCTGCGTGACAGCCTTTCACAGCTGCCTTTTCTTATTGTTCTTCTGATTCTCATAAAATAATTTTTCAGATCAGAGTAGGTAGTTTTTCTTCTTTCTGTGTATAAAAGAAAAACACTAGTACTTTGGCCAATAACATCAGTGAAGAGATTCTCCTCGACTATCTGCGTGGAAATCTCGATTCGGAGAAAAGCCGTTCCGTCTTGGAATGGATAGAAAGTGATAAGTTCCATCTTGAGGCCTTTTCACAAATTAAAGCAGTATATAACTATTTGGATATGCAAGGCAAACTCACAAAGTATGAGTTTCATAAAGCCTTGCAGCGTCTTAACGATGCGTTAGACGCCGAGAAGCCTGTTCTCAAGCGAAAGAGCGTCCAACGGGTGATTGCCACAATTCTGTCGTCCTTGACGATTATCGCCATTTGTGTAGTTGGTATACTGCATTATAGTCGCGCTATCTCAATCTATAGCATAGATACGGACAACGGCAAGGCGCAGAATGTGCTTCTTGAGGATGGTACTCAGGTTTGGCTTTCTCCTCACTCAAGCCTCAGTTTTAACAAGAAGCATTTCAGTCAGGACCGCAAGGTTGATTTCGAGGGCGAAGCTGTCTTCAACGTTGCATCTAACCCGGCTAAACCCTTTACTGTTAACACAAGCAAGATCTCAATTCGAGTTCTCGGCACTGAGTTTAAGGTCCGTAGTTATTCTAGCGAGGATTATTCAGAAACCACTCTGGCAAAGGGTGTAGTTGAACTCAATACTGGCTCTGGAATCGTTGCTATGAGTCCCGGACAGAAAGTTACTGCTTCTGGCGGTAAGATAAAAATTGAGCAGGTCAACTGTGACGATGTGGTTATGATGACATATGGTATAGTATCCATTGTTAATGCTCCCCTCGAGAGCATAATCACTCATCTTGAAGAGGATTTTGATGTCAAGCTTAAACTTGCGAATAAAGCGCAGAAAGACGAACTCTACACATTTAATTACACAGTCTCCTCAGATATTGAAGATGTTATAGTGATGCTCGAGACGATATCAGGAGTTTCAATAGAGATCAGTGAATAACATGAAACGGATCAATAGTAAGCATTATTTCCATCTTCTCACTGTTCTTTTCCTCTTTTGGGGACAGAGCGCGATAGCGTCCGAATTCCCGGTCGCGGATTCATATGATATTTTCATTAAAGAAGGTAGTTACACGGTACACCAGGTGGCGACAGAAATTACCAAACAAACTGAAGTCGCTTTTTCCTATGGTAATAAGCTGGCAAACACCAGAATTCATGTGAGTATCATTGACCTTAAAGGAATAAGTATCAATGAAATACTTAAGTCTGTATTTGAGCCCGCAGGTATTGCCTGGGTTATTAAAGATAACATGGTGGCTCTCTTCATTGATGAAACAGAAGAACCAACCTTGGAGTCCAGACCGGTTAATCCGGTTTCAGTATCCGGAAAGGTTATTGACAGTAACGGAGACCCGCTTATCGGTGTTGTGATACATGCACGCAACGATGCCGGTCGTTCTGCAATAACAGATTTGGACGGGTCATTCAGCCTTCAAGCCCTTCCAGGGGATGAACTCCTATGTTCCATTATGGGATATAAGGAACATACTATACGTGTCAAGGGAAGCATTAGCGGATTGAGAATCATTCTTGAAGATGATATTCAACAACTTGAGGAAACAGTTCTGATTGCATATGGCGTGCAGAAAAAGTCCAACTTGATCGGATCAGTTGCACAAGTCAATTCAAATGACTTGAAGACCGCTCCTGCAACCAATGTGACAGCGATGCTCGCTGGTAAACTCCCCGGACTGGTTTCACGCCAAACAAGCGGTCAGCCTGGAGCGGATGGGGCAAGTCTATACATTCGTGGCCTTGGGGCCGGAGACGGTCAAATGCTGGTCGTTGTAGATGGTGTTGTACGCTCTATGAACGATATCAGCCCTGAGGAAATTGAATCCATATCAATTCTCAAGGATGCGCCAGCGGCTGCTGCATACGGAGTCCGTGCATCTGCTGGTGTTATGCTGATAACGACAAAGAGCGGCCGCTTACAGAAACCGACAATAGATTTCAATTCTTCTGTAAGCCTCAGTAGCAATACTACATTCCCAGAGTTCCTTGATGGACCCGGTTATGTCTATTGGTATAACAAAGCTCAAGAGCTGGATGGAGTCCCGGAGAGCGGGCGAAGATTCACAGCAGACGAGATTGACCGGATTACTAATGGTGACCCTCAGGGTATCTACACAAATACTGATTGGTTCAAACTCCTGTTTCGTGATTTCGCGCCTACATATAATAATACTATATCGCTTAGTGGTGGTTCCGAAAACTTCAAATACTATGTCATGGCTGGCGCCTACAATCAGGAAGGTATCATAAGACGTACATCCTATGACAGATATAATGTCAGGGCAAATATCGATGCGACCGTTGCGGATAATCTTTCCATGAAGGTGGGCTTTGCCTATACGAACAGCACGCAGATGGAACCAGGCTTGTCTGCGGGTAAAGGAAATGCATATGCATCAATATTTATTCAGGCTATCCTGATGTATCCCTACTTGCCGGTTGAGTATAATGGACTTCCAGTTGGAAGCATGAACGGTATGGGAAATGGAAATCAAAATCCTCTTGCCGCTCGTGATCAATCTGGTACATCCATGATGAAACGGAACACCAGTAGCTTGAATGCCAGTCTCAAGTATGATGTCCCTTTTATAAAGGGGCTATCTCTTAAGCTGAACGCTTCTTATGATCAGACCAACTCATTCAAGAAGATTGAACAGTTGGCTTACAAACTGAATGTGTGGAATCAATCTGTAAGGTCTTTCAACGAAGAATGGGCAAGGCATCTTTCAAGTGGAAAATCTCAGGTCAATCAGTGGCAGTACTCATATGATGCATATACTATCCAGCCAGCCATTGAATATTCCGGCAGTTTCGGTAAAAACCATATCTCCGCTCTTGTGTTGTACGACTACTCGAGAAATGACAGTAGGGACATGTCGTCCGGAATGCTTGGCTACAAGATAACCGATGTGATGGAGATCAACTTTGGTGAGGAAATAATTCCGACACTTATTAAGGGTGGATATGGAATAGACCGCCGTGCCGGCTACGTTGCGCGTCTTAACTATGATTATGATGAGAGATTCCTTGCTGAGTTGACTATGCGTTATGATGGCACTCCTTATCTGCCTAAGGAATATAGATGGGGCCTCTTCCCAGGAGTCGCTCTGGGATGGAAAATATCACAAGAACCATTCATCAAATTAAGAACTTCGGCGGGCAGACTCGGCTCAGACCGTTCGCTGGGCTATTCTTATTCATATCTGGCCACAATGAATATGGGAGCCGATCCTGTCGTTCTGCTTGGGAATACTCCGTCCTACTATATCAACCCATCCGCTCCAGTCAATACATCTCTTCGCTGGCAAACTACAGACACTTATAATGCTGGTGTCGAGACAAAATTCTGGAACGGCTTGCTGGGTGCGGAACTTGACCTTTTCTACAGTTACACCAAAGATAAGATGGAGGCCCAGTCCGGCACATATCCTCCCTCGATGGGTAATTTTTTCCCTTCATTCGTGAACTTCGGTGAGCATGACAACAAGGGATTTGAAATAGTCCTGACCCATGAAAACAAGGTAGGTGAGTTCAATTACAATATCCGCGGCAACGTCTCTTGGGCGCGCAACAAGATTATTAAGATTACGGAAGATCAGAATCAGCCTAAGTATATGATGCAAACGGGGACATCCCTCGGTCAGTATTATGGTTTCAAGTCAAATGGCCTTTTCCAGACTGAAGAAGAAATAAAGACCAGCCCAACCTACGGAAAGAATACTACCAGGCCCGGTGACATCAGGCTGGTTGACTTGAACCGCGACGGTATTATCACCTGGGCCCAAGATAGGACCGTCATTGGACGCAGCAGTACTCCGGAAATGATATTCGCTTTGAATTTCAATGCTTTTTGGAGGAATTTCGACTTCAATATCTTCTTCCAGGGGGCGGCCATTTGTGATATCCCTCTGTGTGGCGTATACACCGATCGTAGCGGCATTACAGATGATACTCCATACACTAGACCCTTCGCTTTTGACGGAAATACTCCGTTATATCTGGTCAAAAACTCCTGGACACCTGAAAACACAAATGCCAAGTATCCTCGCCTGAGGATTGAATCACCGTCCAACGGCGGTAAGATGTCTGACTGGTGGCTTGTGGATGGATCTTACATTAGGTTGAAGAGTGTGCAACTTGGATATAGTCTTCCTCGAAAAGTCCTGAATAAAATCGGGATGCAGCGGTGTAGATTCTTTGTCTCAGGAGGTAATCTTTTCACTTTGTCCGCCCTCCCATATCTGGATCCTGAAATGCCCGATGTTAATCAGGGATACTATCCTCAGCAGAAGAATGTAGAATTTGGGGTTAATATATCACTCTAGCCATGAAAAAGTATATAGTATACATAGCCGGCATATTTGCTTTTGCAGGATGCTCGATGGAACCTATCCTTACATCTTCGTATAGCGAGGACGTGGCCTGGAGTTCTGAGGATAACTGTCAGATGTATATCAATAAGTTCTACCCTTTGGTAGGACAGAGCTATTACGAACCCGAGGTATTCTTCGACAGCGCCAGCGATATTTTGAAGAGCAATTCTCCAAACTCGGAGATCTCTTTCTTCTCCTATGGTTCTGTGGCTGTCTCTCCGGAGAACAACATATTTGAAAACTGGACTGTAGGCCATTCATGGGTAATTGATTGCTGCCGTTTCCTCGATGGGCTCAAGACCCGTGGGGCAGGGCTCCCAGAGGATTTCCGGCTTCAGGCGGAAGCCCAGGTCAGGTGGTTCCGCGCCCACGTGTATTTCGAGATGGCCCGCCGTTACGGCGCCAGCCTGATTCTTTACCGGAAACTTCCTCCGCTTGGAGAGAAGGATCATCCCAGGTGTACCCCTGATGAGTGCTGGGACTTCATAAAAGAAGATTTGCAGTTCGCGGCAGACAATCTTCCGGACAATGATATCCCGGGGAAACTTACTAAAGGAGCTGCCTATGCTATGATGGCCCGAGCGATGCTATACGCAGAACGTTATGACGATGCCTACAAAGCTTGTGTGAAAGTTGAGGAATGTGGGTATGATCTTGAGCCGGACTACGCTCAGCTATTCAAATACAAAAGGGCTGCAGGGGTCAGTTGTGAGAGCATCGTAGAATTTGGTTTCTCTTATCCAAATCTGGCTTATTCCTTCGATAAGTTTTACTGTCCTCCAGGGGATGGGGGATACGCCGAACTCTCTCCGACTGAAGAATTGGTCTCCCAGTACCAGATGGCTGACGGAACTGATTTCAGCTGGGACAATCCTGCAATGGCGGCGGATCCTTATACTGGACGTGAACCTCGCTTCTATGCGTCTATCCTATACCATGGATGTACGTGGAAAGGGAGGACCCTTGATATGCGAAACTCTTCCAAGGATGGAATTGCCTTCGGGGGTGGTACGACTTCCACAGGCTATTACATGAGAAAACTGTTTGACGAAAGCCAGACTGTTGGTTTTACAAACAGCGACCTTACAAAGTATTATATACGATTTGCGGAGATTATTCTGATCAAGGCGGAGGCTCTTGCTCAGTTGGGAAAGTATAGCCAGAGCATGGATGAACTAAATAGGATTCGCCACAGAGCCGGCTTTACAACAGATCTTACGGCTGCAGACAAGAATACATGTATGCAATACATTATGCATGAGAGAATGATTGAGCTCGCTTTCGAGGGACATAGGTTCTGGGATTTGCGCCGATGGGGCCTTGCCGACAAGCGACTCAACAATATGCATCTGACCGGGGTAAAACCCGTCCAGAGTGGCGATACGATTACTTATACGTTGTTTGATGCAGACAACGGTAAAATAAGGAAATACCCTACGAAGTATAATCGATTCCCTATCCCGGTAAACGAGCTGCTTCGTAACGGAAAAATGGAACAATTCGAAGAATGGAAATAACAATCAACCAATTCATTTTTACCATTATGAAAAAAACACTTAAAGCTATCACAATGCTGGTACTTGCTACAATGGCATTTGCCTGCGGAAAACCTGAAGAAGAAGAGAAAATCGATCCCGGTAAGGGACTTCTCAACTTCACAATTATGATTCCCGAGGATCCAGTAGAGTATACAGCTACTAAGGCTGGTCCGTATGCCCCTGAAGAGACTGTTATTGTCGAGATTCCTTCGCTTTATGAGAATCCTACCGACGTGACTGCTCTTGAGGCTTATGCGAGCTTCGACAACAATTGCTATGCAGATCCTGCAGTCCCGGCAATTATTGACTTTACGACTCCGTACACTCTCACAACTGTCCTCGCAAATGGGGAGAAGCAGGTGAACTACATTGAGGTTAAGCTCGTTTATCCTTCTGCCAAGGTCGAGCAGCTCTGGCGCACAGATGCAACTGCAATGGGTCTTGTCTGGTACAACTGGGCAAATATTGCAGTCGACAAGGACTATGTATACGTTCTTGATGCAGTTCAGAATGTAGGTGATCAGATTATTAAACTCGACAGGAAGACCGGTGAGGCTAAGGGCACTATTGCACTTCCTACATCCTGCCTCGCGAATATCCACGTAGATGATGCCGGACACCTTATTGTCACCAGGTACAACATCTATGGTGCTGGATTCAGGATGTTCGTTTACGACCCTGCTGCCAATACATGGTCAGGTCCTATAATTGACTACATCCCTATCGAAGGAGTCCTTGATCTTCCGGCGGATTTTGGCCAGATTGCAACTCTGGTAGGTGATGTAACTAAGACCGCTTATGTTTATACTTCGGCTCCAGGCGATGATAAAATCTACAGCTGGAAGATTGAAGGCGGCGTCCCTCAGGCAGAACCGACGATTACAAAGTACAGTGGAACAACCGCTTCTTGGACCCATGCTCGTTTCCGCAAAGCTTCCGCAACTGAAGATGCGAACCTCTATGCAAGCATGAATTTCTACACTGGAGGTGAAGACTCGAAGGCAGTATTCCAGCAGATGACTCCTTCTTTTGACCTGACAAGCATCGACATGGCTAATTTTGGTCAGCGCATCCTTAATTTCAAGACCTTTGAGGCTAATGGCTCTGAGTGGCTTGCAATGGCATATCAGGACACATATGAAAGGTGGTCCGGTTCACACTTCGCTCTATTCAACATTCAGAACAGAGACAATTGGGCTATGGTTCCGGGCGCCAACAGGTATAATTTTGATTTCCGCCTTTACAATGGAGAAACCTATGGTGGTGTTAATTATGAGCAGACCAATGGCCTTGATGTCTTAACCGATTCAGACGCAACTTACGTGTATATTTCATCTCCGGCAAAGGGAAGTGGAGATGCAGTTCTTGATGCGACCAACACACACGTAACTTGCTATAAGATTACATTTATTAAGTAAACCACTCTATGATCACAAACCTGAAATGTCTTGTGATTTCTGTTATGGCAGTGTGCAGCCTTCAATTCGAGGGCTGCACAAAGCCAGTAGCAGAAAAAACTGATCAGACCGATCCGTTCGCAGTAGTACGTGCTACCAGGCCACTCTGCACTTGCGACTGTGACCCGGATTGGTCGTCATACGAAGAGTCATATGGTTCAAGGTGGCATAGAAGATACGTAACGCATGGCCAGGTCGAGGGGACTGGTGCATTCTATATCACTTATGGGTTTGATGGCGGATCGAATACCCCGGAAAAGGTCTATTTCCAATCAAGATGGAATAATTTCCGCCCTGATCTTAGTTTCTATCCGTATGGCATTTCAATGTGGATTAAAGGCGCTAAAAACAACGCAGGTTCTCTGAGGTTTGTCTTGCTTCACGATGACAAGATGACGCCGGACAAGCCGGTTGTGCGTCAGGAGTATGAAATAATAGCAGAGGACGCTCTCCGCTGTGAGGAGTGGACTCGCCTATGTTTTAAATATGAAGATTTTAAGCCGGTAGGAGGGAATATCCCCTCTATGGATCTATCCAAAGTAATCGGCTTCCGTTTTGAATTTGTCAACGACGATGGTACCCCTTCTTCTGGGAATGCTGTCTTCATCGACAATATTGAACAACTGACGCTTTACGAGCCTCAGTATAATAAAAACGCTGTCTTTAGCAGTGTATTTGTGCAGTTGTACAATGGTTATCTTAACACCGACTGGAATACTATCTTTGCAGATTATCGTTCGGTCGGAATAAGCGAGGTAATCATTCAATATGCCACAGGCTACGACACCGCGAGTAACCAAACCTGGTACAGCGGCTCCAATCTCCCTTGGGTCACAAGCAGCTTGCCTATAATTGACAACATGGTTGCAGCGGCAGAGGAAACAGGGATGAACATACGTTTTGGACTCTATGGTGGCGAATACCATCAAGGATACGAAACTATCCTGTCACGCAATAAACTGGTGGCAAACGAACTGGTCGAAAAGTTCGGGGATTCCCCCGTATTCAAAGGCTGGTACATTACAGAAGAATTCTACGACGGCATCTATATGTGGCACAGGCCTGAAAAACGTCAGGAGCTATCAACCTACATCCAGAGTGTAGCCACTTACGCCAAAACACTCAAGAACGTTGACGTCGCAGTTGCGCCTGCACTTTGGCGCGGTCTGCCCGCAGTACAGTGCGGGAAATGGTTTGAGGCTATTTTCAAAGAGACCCCGGACGTGGATATCCTTTACCTACAAGATTGTGCTGGGCGAGGTCCATCCGTTATTACGAGTGTGGATGTTGACCTCCCCAATTGGTTTGCTGAAATTAAGAAAGCATGTGATGCCACTGGCGTTAAGTTCGGTGTCGACATCGAATCTTTCCTCCAGTGTGGCTCTCCGAAAATTTCCTATCAGGCAAAGACTTGGGAGGAACTAAGCAAACAACTATATACGGCTGGGCTCTTTACTGATTATATCACCAACTTCTCGTTCGCCACATTCAAGCTTGATACTAAAAGTTACAAATTGTACAAGGAGTCCCTTAAGAAATAACCCCCGAAAAAGCCTATATTTGTGTTTATGAAACGTTATTGCACTGCCGTAGCATTAGCGCTGCTTCTCTTTTGCGTACCATTGCCCGCTAAAGTAAAGCCGGTGAGCGGGACTTTTGTCAATTTCTTCTGGCAGGACGATCGAAACAACTACATGAATCCGCTCTCTTTGGATATGACGGATCCGGGGCTTTGGGCGGCAAAGACGACGGAACTCCATGAGATGGGAGTTGACTATCTGGTGATATTGGCTGTAGCCAATGATGGTAAGGCGGTTTATCCCAGCTCGATTATGGACCATTGCTATCCGGCGGGGCGCATAAGTCCGGTGGATGCAGTGATGGCGACTGCGGAGCGTCTCGGGATGCACGTGTTTATGAGTTGCGGCTGGGCCCGCAATCAGGACGACAATCTGAGGGATCCTTTCGTCATAGAGCGCCAGCGGGCGATAATGGATGAGTTAGTTTCGCTATACTCGGATTCTCCCGCTTTCTACGGATGGTATCTGCCGATAGAGTCGGCTTTTGAGCCGATCCTGCCCGAACACGCTATCGAGGGGGTTAACGAACTTGCCGCAAGAGCACGCTCTCTTACTCCGGACAAGATGGTGATGATCTCTCCGTATGGGATATGCCATGCAGACATAGACAATCCTCTGTTCGAGGAGCGGATCTCCGCCCTGGATGTGGATATAATCGCCTATCAGGATGAGGTGGGGTGTGTACGAGAACCGATGCCTCTTCCTCGTCTGAGAGATCATCTGCACAAGCTTGGGGATATCCATAGCCATACGGGAATTGCTTACTGGGTGAACGTTGAATCATTTACCTGGGAGAAGCCGGCCACCAACAGCCGTCAGTCGGCTCTTGTGCCAGCTGCTTTCGGCAGATATCTCGCACAAATTGAGGCTGCGTCTGCGAGCGGAGCCGAACGTATTATCAGCTTCGCAATCGCAGGCATCTATGATAAACCGTCCTCTTTATTTCCGCTTGGCCAACCGGTAGTTTCCAATGAAGCCTATGAATCATACATGTCTTGGAAGGCCGGAGAGCCGAGGTGGAAGCTGCTCGAACACATCTTCTCCTCCGATGTGGTCTCTGCTCCCGCAACGGCCGTCAATGAGGTATACTCGCAACTATGTGACGGCAAGTTCGCAGAAGAGAGAGTGGGGGATCCGGCCTGGCGCTCTTTCCCTGACGGAAAGATGTCGGTGATGGTCGATCTCGGCAAAAAATGCAGGGTGAAAACTCTCGCGGCAAAGTTCATGAATTATTCTCAGACAGGAATATCTTTCCCGTCTGAAGTCTCCTTCAGTGTTTCAAGAGACGGAAAACATTTCAGAAAGAGCCGCACCATAAGGCTAGCTCCTTTCAAGAATGACCTTCACGACTGCTGGACCGATATCGCGTTGTGTGAGTTCCACTCTAATTCTCGCTTTGTAAAGGTCGAGGCAAGCGCGCCAGAAGGGAAGAAACTGATGTGTGATGAGATTCTGGTGAATCCTTCGGCTGCCGATTCTTCATCGCAAGAACCCAGAGTAGATCTTACGCTTGTCCCTCCTGGAGAAATCAGCAATAAAGTGGATCTCGACATTAGGGCCGGCATAGTTAATAACAACGACCGTAAATCGTCCTTCAAGGTAAAATTATTCTCCAGGAAAGGCTTATTCCGAAAACTCCTTTGTGCCCAGAAATTCGACCTTGATGCCGGTTCTGCCCATACGGTTAAGACCATAATGAAAACGGCAGGACTGTCCGGCGATTATGAGATCATATTGAAAGTTTATTCCGAAGGTAAAAAGTATCGCAAGTCCTCAGTCACTACTGTAGTACCCTCTGATCAGCGCTCGCTCGCAAAAATTGCCGGAGCATGGACCGGCCTGTATTGCTGGAGTGAATTGGAAGGAAAACATTGGAATCCGGATATAAAGAAGCTGACTGCTGATGATTGGCGGGGGATAGTACGCTCTATGCATGAGGTCGGGATGGACGTAGTGATTATTCAGGAATTGTTCCGCAATGAGGAGTACTGCGGACGTCATAATACCACTCCCGGCAATTATAAGGGTCTGGCGTTTTATCCCTCCGATTTATACGGCGGCCGTATGGATATCGCTTGTTCCGACCCGATGGAGGCCATTATGGACGAAGCCGATAAGTTGGGTATGCAGGTATTCCCTGGAATAGGACTGTTTGCCTGGTTCGATTTTACAAAGGAATCCCTGCAGTGGCATAAAGAAGTCGCAAAAGAGGTTTGGGAAAGATATGGCCATCACCCATCTTTTTATGGCTTCTATGTATCAGAAGAGAGCGGAGGAAGTCTGGATAACTGGGAATGGAGAGATTATGAGAAAGCTAAGAAGCGAAAGGGGGAAATAGTGAAGTTCTTCCGTGAGTTCGGGACATACTGCAACGCATTGGCTCCAGGAAAACCTGTTATGCTTGCGACAAACAGTTTTGATATATTAGGCGCCGAGCAAACATATCTTAAACTATTTGATTACCTGGATATTCTCTGCCCGTTCGGCTTCGCCAGAATGCCGGAGAATGATATTACAGGCCAGGAAGCAGCTGATTTTCTTCAAGACCTATGCGACCGGAAATCCTGCCATTTCTGGTTTGACCTGGAAGCATTCCTCTTCTATCCGGACGGATCTCTATACCCCAGACCCTTCGATGAGATTATTACGGACCTGAAGATGTTCGATAACTTCGAAAAAATATTCTGTTATCAGTATCCTGGAGTCTTCAACAACCTGAGCCTTCATCCTCAAGTAGGCGAAGATGCCGGAATCGAATTGTACAACAAGTACAAGGAGTACATCTGTCTTCCAATTAAAAAAGAAGCCCGGCTCCGGCCGGGCTTCTTGTCAATCGTTAATTGCCTTGGTGTCAAGACTTTAGGGTCTTGACACTAATCGTTTTGCGAGGTATCTTTGCAAGAAAAAGGGATCACGTCCAAAAGTATGTGTTCCGCATAAGTGCCACACATTCACACCGTTTAGAATATGCTGTGGCGCGTGTGAGCGTGTGGGACGGGGCAAAATTGCCCTTTGCCACACAT
>OCVV011191972.1_pt1 | contig 14794 bp, 10 predicted proteins | sample 1539721 | NCBI WGS metagenome assembly OCVV01 (sample SAMN02144230, study PRJEB22623) | gut metagenome | biome: sheep rumen | host: Ovis aries | place: New Zealand
TTCCTCTGCCTTTTTTGCAGCAGCTTCTTCCTGTCGTTTGGTTTCAGCTTCTCTGTCTTCCTGCTCCTGTCGCTGTCTGTTCTCTTCGGCTTTATCCTCTGCTTCCTGCTGCCTCTGTTCCTCCAGCTTCTTGTTTTCCTCTTCTCTCTTTACAGATTTAGGGTCCCTTCCCCTGCTTACGTTTATGATTATTTCCGTTCCCTTTTTCTGCATAGTTCCAGCAGTAGGACAATCAATTATTCTTCCATCAGCATATGTATCGCTATATACACCCACCTCTCTTACTTTAAATCCGAGTGCTTTGAGCGCCTGTCTGGCCTCTGCCAAACTCATTCCGGTTACATCTATTACTTTTTCAAGACCTTCGGTAGTACAAACCGTTATTGTGATTTTACTTCCCCTTGTAATATCTTTTCCGGGATCAACGCTCTGGCTGATAACACTTCCCTCTTCAACACCTTCTTCATAGCCGTATTCAAGGGTTACAGCTAGTTTGCTTTCCGTTAATACCTGCTGGGCCTTAGTTTCCTCAAGGCCTATTACTTTAGGCATTTCAAACGGCTTACTTCCCTCGCTGATCACCAGATCGACTTTGCTTCCCGGTTTTACCTGGGTTTCTGATTCCACACTCTGTTCAGCAACAAGGCCGGCAGCGATCACCTCGTTATTTGCTTTACTGTAATTGGTCTGCACACCTATGTTTTCCATGAGCTGATCCACAGTCTCTTTTTCCTTATACATAAGACTGGGCATCGGGAACTCTCTCTCATCCATGGCTACGTTGAGATCAACAACCTGCGATCCAGATATTTCTTCTTCTGATTCAATACTCTGAGCTGTAATTTTTGATTCTTTAGAAATATCAGAAAATACTTTTTCTTTTGCACATATCGTGACGCCTGCTTCCTTTGCCGCTTCTGCAGCATCTTCATATGTCATCCCAACAAAGTCAGGTACAACTCCGCCTTCGGCCTGTTTTGCTCCGGAACTAACCGTTAATGTTATGATATCACCGGTCTTGATCTCGCTATAAGGCTTAACATCCTGTTTTACAACGCATCCTTTTTTTATCTCAGGATAGTTATCTTCATTAACCTCAACCTGCATATTCATGCATTCCAAAGCCTTTTGAGCATATTCCAGATCATATCCCAATAAGTCAGGCATAAGAAAATCTTCTTCTCCCACACTGACCATAAGATTAACCAAAGTGTTCTTTTCCATTACCTTTCCGGCGGGTAATTCCTGGGTAAGAACAACTTCGGTAGTTACTCCGGGTTGATATCTGCTTCCTACTCTTTGAAGCTCAACAGATGCCTCTTCAGCCCACTGTGCTGCTTCGTCAAGGTCAGCGGAAACGAAATCAGGCATTCTGGTCATATTATCAGGCAGGGTATATTCGGTCTGACCTGCATTTATCAATCGGAATGCAGCCCAGATCACCAAAGCTATAGCTGCAATACTTGCTACCGGAACAGAAACCTTTGCCCACAACGGCCATTTCATGAAATCAATTTTCTTGATCGTACTTCCTTTTCTTTTAACTTTTTTAACAGAAACGAGTTCTTCCATGAACTGTTCTACAGTCTGGGTTCTATCCTCGATCTTTGCATTTAAAGCATTTAAAACGGCAGTTTCGAAATTGTCAGACAATCCCTTATTAATATCACCGGGATCCTTTAATGTATCGCGACTACCATTCTGTATCTGTCCCCATCTCTCAAATGCATCCGTGGGTCTTGATCCCGTAACCAGTCTGTAAATTACCGCTCCAAGAGCATAAACATCCGTATATGTTCCATGTACTCCATCTCCATGATACTGCTCCTCAGCTGAATATCCGGGATGAATAACTACAGTCAAACTCTTACTGTGGGATCCACTTAGGAAACGGATCGATCCAAAATCAACGAGTTTTGCCTTTAATGCCCCTATTGAATCTTTGACAACGAAAATGTTTTCCGGACAGATTGCCCTATGGAAAACGCCTTTTTCATGAACCTTGGATGTTGCATTCATGACAGGGATCATAAGATCCAGGACTTCTTTTTGAGTCCATTTTTTTCCCAGGTTTTCCGGACGATCCAAGAAACTTTGTAATGTCTCGCCATCCAAGTACTCCATCGATATATATGAAGTGTTATTCTCTTCAAAAGAGTCATAAACGTGAACTATACCATCTTCATTTTCCAGTTGTGAAAGAATTCTTCCTTCCTCCAGAAACTTCTGTTTTCCTTCTATGAATCGCCTTCTGACCTTTTCATCATCCGGGATGATAACATTGTCCTCATCAAGTTTTCTTGTTGCCCCCATTGTATTAGGAAAGTATTCTTTTATCGCTATTTTTCTTTTTAATTTCTCATCAAACGCCAAGTATGTAGCCGTAAAACTACCATGGCCTAAAATCCTTCCTACAATGTAACGCCCTGCCAGTACAGATCCCGGCTTTAAGTAAAGCGGCTCGCTTATGACGGAGTCGTTTGTACATCCGCAATGCTTGCAGACTGTCTCGGACGAATCATAATACTCCATACAGTTCAAGCATAGTCTGTACTTGCCGTCCTCTGTGGTTGATCCACCTACAAATAAACCTGTTGTTTCCATTTTTTCATCCTTTCCTCTTTTAGAAACTATATTCATCAGAATCATCGATAAATTTCTGGAATACTCTACGTACCGACGGATAATTCTGTAACGCTGTCTTTTCTACAGGTAAACCCGGAATGCTGCTTTGCAGAAAATAAATATCCTGAGAATAATTCTCCAAAAAATACCTCACTATATCATGCGCAGCAATCTGTTCTGCTCCATCACAATCCTTAATGCTCCAACACTCCGAAAATCTGCATACCACCTGTTTTGAAACAATCGGAATCATCATATAATCACTTGGCATGCTTTCCCTAACATCAAAATAATCTGATGAATCTGAAAGATAAAGAACTGCCTCTTTATTCAAAAAATCCTCTTTTGTATATCCTTCAAACAGATCTTTATATTGATCAAAATCTGAAAACATCCGCTCATAGATATCAACATCTTTGGGATTTATCGCCATCGGCATGTACTGAATCTCACCGGCGTCCAATTGCATTAATTCGTCTATCTTGGATACAGTTTCTACATCCTTCGCATCTGCAATGAGCGTTTTATTAATATATATGATCGGAACATGAAATCCCATCGGGATCATCTTTGTGTCCTTAGCATATTTTCCGATATAATTACATTCCCCGGAGGCATCTGATATAATGTCTTTTATATCTTCCGCTTTGCTCATGTATTTTGCGTCAGGATCCAGACTTACAAAAATAGTCGGCATTTTATTCTCGTCCGACGCTTCGTTTAGCCTGTCTTCATACACTGTTTCCGGAACAGGAACAAGTTCGATATTTATATTTGAATAAACTTCGCTGTTTTCCAGCTCGGATTCTATCGCACCCAGCGCAGCACTTTTGTCCGTTTCATTCTTTTCATCGTACGGATACCATATAGTAATATCAGCAGGCGCCAGGATCTCTTCAGCTTTCCTTGTTTCATTTTTCCGCCATCCAAGCATTGCTATGATCCCAACTATCATAATGCTTGCGGCAATGCTAATAAATCTACGCCGTCTCTTGTTCCTTCTCTGTTTCTCAATGGGAAGTACTTTTCTTTCCTGTAACAGTGCTTCTTTAAACTGTGCGGCAGTTTTAAATCTTTCATGAATATTGATAGCCATAGCCATCATTATGGCATTGCTCAAATACTCAGGTATTGACGGATTCAATTCTGCGGGATAGACCACGGGGTCAATATTATTATCTGAACTTATCTTTCTTTCAAATGACTCAGCCGGTATTTTTCCTGTTGTGATATAGTACAAAACCGCTCCTAGAGCATATACATCAGTCCATCCTTGCTGGAGATCATTTTTCAGATTTATCTTGTCATACTGTTCAGGCGGCGCAAATCCGGGCTTTATGACTATGAACCAATCCTCCGTATCCTGCTTGGATAATCGCGAAGATCCGAAATCTATTATTTTCACTTCTCCTTCAGGTGAAATGAAAATATTGTCCGGTGCAATATCCCTATGGATAATTCCCGCCTTGTGAACCTCACTTAATGCATCACATAATTTGACGCCTATATTAACAGCTTCATCGGCAGTAAGTACTCGTCCTTTATTCTTAAGATGATCCTCCAGGGTGTGATATTCCAGATACTCCATAACCATATATGAAGTGTGGTTTTCCTCAAAGTAATCATCTATCTTGACGATCGAAGGAGATTCAAATTTAGCTACTATTCTTGCTTCCTGGAGAAGTCTTTTCCTACCATATTCAAATTCTTCGCTTCGTTTGGATGCGGAAATGATAATATCTGTCGTTCCCGGCACCCTGTTTACTACACCCTGTTGAAAATATTCTTTTACCGCCTTAAATGCTCCGGTCTTGCTGTCCTGAACCTTATATGTAATTCCGAAGCCTCCGGCTCCGATACATTTTATTACTTTATATCTTTGGTTTAGCACCGTCCCTATCGGAAGCCAGCGAGGATCGTTAAAGTCTTCACTTATTGATTCTGAGTGTGAATCGTCATATAGTATCGTTCCACATTTTGGGCATACTCCTGCGGCAAGAGTTGCATTTGTTACAGTTCCGCATTTGGGGCATTTAACAGTCTGCTCTAAATCTATTGTCATTTTTTCTCTTCCTCTTCATAATCACCCCAGCTAAATCTTTCATCGCAAAGAGGAATAAAGATAAACCTGTTTTTCCCACTATCCCCTAATTCAATCTTTTCCCATCCGTGCAAATCTTTTTTATCTAATAGAACTTCATCATTAACATATGCCAACGAATTCCCTTCTCCCGCAGTTATGGAATATGATCCGCTTTTTCCGTCAAAAACGATCGTCGCCACGCATTCCCGCGATACGCTATCATCATTCAAGAGTCTGATGTCCATTTCGGATGTTCTTCCAATCCTGTTTCTTCCCTTCCTGACTTGAAAGCTCTGTCCGAAGTAAGCCCCTTTTACACAAACAATCCATCCAACCACAGGCATGGTAGATTCACCTGTATCCGGTGAAATATACTTGCCCACAGTTTTCTTCATTTTTTCTAGTTCATTTATAAAACCTTCATCATTTTCCTCGATATTTTTGACGCTTTCTACTCCCGCTTCTGGATGCGGTGTGATGGGCTGCCATTCGGGAAATGATGCAACTCTCTCGCTACTATTGTCCTCGTTTTCAATTGGCATCCCCGGATAATTTACGTCCAATATTTCAGTTTTTTGAAGTTGATCATTTCGAAAATCTGAAGGTTGACTGTTTATATCTGTATTGTCCGATATCATCCCTGTTTTTATATGGCAATAAGGACATTCCGTAGGATACTTATCTGCATTATAATGGCTACCACATTGACACTTTACAACATTCATACCTTTTCAACCTTCAATATAATAAATGAATAATTATCTTGATTTGGTATTGATCTGCTCCTGATCTGTCGTTCCAGTTGTTCCTTTAGATAATCCGGTTCTTCATATCTTTCTATCAATCTTTCGAATTCATAATCATCAAACGGTTTATATGCCCCATCAGTGCACAACACCAATCGATCCTTCTCTTTTAGTTTGAATGGTCTTTCATTTAAATCTATAAATCCGAGTCCACCCATTCCCATATAACTTGAAAGTACTTCATCACCAATTCCTTTGTCGCTTTCCGCCAATAATTCTTCAAATCTACCTTGAACATGATCCGTTGTGACCAGAACCGCCTTCTTATTTCTAACAAAATATATTCTACTGTCCCCAACTGAGATCCATAGCAACCCATTTCCCGAGATACATACCGCCGATACAGTGCTTCCACCACCAATGGAAAGATTTTTACTACGTCTTTCCTCAAATAATTTGCTATCAATTTCTTCTATACTACACTTTAACCAATTTGTATCTACCTCTTTATTTCCACTATTAAAATAGCTTTTGTATTTTTCTATCAATAAATGAACAACTTTCCTGGCTGCATCTTGCCCTCCTTCTATACCGCCTATCCCATCACAAACAACAGCCAGACACCTTTCTCCGTCTGCAACAATTCCCATTCTGTCCTGTTGCTCTTCCCGTTTTCCTCGGTCTGAAAAGAATGCAAACGAAAACAAGTTGGTTTCAGGTGAAATATACCCTTCAAGAATCGGAATCATTTGTGGAACAATCCCTCTTTTATGCTGAAAACCAATATTCCAGTATAATTGTCCATCGTATGACCTGCTGCATTTGCATTAACGCTTTTAGCCATAAGCGATATGGCATCTTTGGAAATTGAGGCCTGTTTCATACATTCTTCCATTTCATCTTCTTTTATCCATTCCCAAAAGCCATCGGTACAAATAAGAAACTCCTGTCTTCCACGAAGCTTTATAGGTTTAGACAATTCATATCTGGGACTTTCATCATGAAGCCCCATGACACGCATCAATCGACTTCGATCGGAATGATGGCGTATATCCTCTTCCTTTATCTTTTTTGTATCAACCAGCATTTGTGGAACACTATGATCCTTTGTGCGTGTTTTAAACTTGCAACTATGAAAATAATAACCTCTTGTATCTCCCACATGCCCGAATTGAGCGACTCCATCATGTATTACCAAAATGGTTAATGTCGTCTTATATTCCGAATGAGCCCTTTTCATTCTTTGTTCTTCGATAATATGTGATTGCGCCAGTCCGAAAGCCTTTTCAAAAAAAGATGCGGAATAGCCCTCCATAACAAACAAGTCACAAACGGCATCAACCGCTATTCTGGAAGCAATATCACCGCCCCCATGTCCACCAAGGCCGTCTGCAACAGCAAAACAATAATCATCTTCGTTGTTTGCAAATCCAAAATTATCCTCATTTACCTTAGCTGAACCAATATTAGTAATAGTAGAAAAATCTATCATAATGAGTTTCCATAACCATTTAAACGATATAAATATATCGTTTTTATTGCATGTTGCGCCGCCTTTTGTTTACATAAGTAATGACCAAATGCCACAAATACAGTTATACATGCAATTTTTAGTTTACCATAAAAGCTGGCACGTTAGATTCCACTTTCGATTTTAAGCACTTTTATTTCGAAATTAACAATAGTAAACGATTGCAAACTTAACACCACCAGATATATGCACGGATAGCTGTTCATTCAACGTTCTCTTTATTCGAAGAATCCGGCATATTTAAAGGCATAATCCATAAAAATCGAGCGGCATGCATACATGCATCCGCTCGTTTGTATTTCACTTTATCTTGTTGATAACGGCCTTTATTCTACACTATTCAGATACTACAAACCCATAGCTTCCAAGTAGATTTTTGAATTCGGTCGAATGACCAAATCCGGTCTCTATCATGCCTGCTCTATCATATTCACCGGTAGCAAGCATCTTGAGCCAATAGAAGTATCCGCCTTCATCAGGTTCACGGCCAAAGAATGCGTGATAGGCATCCTTCGTAAATTCTACGTCGGACCTGTGTTTATTCTTATATTCCTGGGACTCGAAGAATCCGACCTTGGCAACCGTTGCGGCATCATACTGATTGCCACTTATTATCTCATTTATCCAGTATTCCTTTCCGGATGGCTCGCTTGCTCTTCCAAGGGCCTGCGTATACATTCGCTCAACGTATTCCGCTATCTTTCCCCTGTTTGCGCCTGCGCTGTTAACATTCATTCTGCTGGCTGAAACTGCAGCACGGGGTTTGGGTTGATATGTCCCCTGGTTGATACTAAACGAATTACAAAGCGCGCCGAATTCATCTGAATTTACAAAGCCGGCTAAAACCTCAGCTCTGCACTTCCCATTCTGTAATTCTCTTACCCAGGAGTCTATCTCCGAATCAGATGGAAATCTGCCAAAAAAGGCAAAATATAATATCTCCACATACTCCCTGTCATCACATTGTCTTCTGATAAACTCATCACTCATTACAAATCCGTCTGCCAAGCTTGCCCCATCTTTATTTCCGCTTCTAAGATCATGCGTCCAGGAATTAAGACCTCCCGCATCAGCATCTCTCTCTAAAACGGCAGTATACATTCTCTCAACAAACGCTCCAACAAGTTCGTCCGGTGTTAATATCTTAAAAACATATGGTTCTGCGTCTGCTACGCCTAATTCAATCTTTTTTCCATCTACATAAATATAGTCAGCTATAAGGTAATATTCCCCATACGTCAATCCGGTTGTGTCAAATTCAATCGGATGCCAGAATCCTTCAGATTCATTAACCGTTACATCAAACGTATTCATCCCTTTTGCATAATAGAACTGGCCTGTACCGGCATCACGCCAGCAATACGCAAATTGTATCTTATCGATGCCCTTATAGCATGCAAACTGTGTTCGACCTCTGCTATTGATCGGTCCTCTTCCCTGATTTGTTCTCCATATCAGGATAGGATCATCTTCAGTTTCCAGGTTCGTTTTAAGACCGGCTTCCTCAGGCTCAAGGCTATCATTGCTTACGGAATCATTAGCAAATCTGTCTTCCCTCAATTCACCTAAAACTGTATCGGAATCATCCCGGACTTCGTCAAGCATCATTGCCGATCCACCGTCTCCCGCTTCGGTTCCTTCATCGCCGGCAGATGCATAAGCAGTAACCGTGAACAGAGCCAAACAAGCCAGTACTATAAACGAACATTCAAACATCTTTCTAAGAACATTCTTCACGGCCTTAATTTTCACTGTACTTCCCTCCTTCTCATTTTCTCCGCAGTGCATTCACTGTTATGATTCAAGATTATAGCATATCATCCACATATCATCCACAGTTATCTGTCACATTGCAAAAACATCGCATTCCTTTACGAAAATACCGTTTTAGCCAAAAGCACTATATAGAATTTCTATAGTATTCCCAATTATATCTTCACCAACACCCTCGTAACAAACCTCTCCCCCTTATCTTCATAGAAAATCTGGCCGTCCATGGCATTCACAACATGCCTTAGTATACGATGGCCGTAGCCGTGATTCTTGTTATCTGCTTTTGACGTTCGAAAGCCGATCTTTATAGGTTTTTCCCCGGGAGATTTGTCGTTTTCCATAGTGATGCATATATACTCTCCGCGGGATGACATTGAAAAATCGCACGAACAGGACGTCTTTTCCTGTTCTCCTTCTTTTAGCGCCCTTTCACAGGCTTCGACTCCGTTGTCGATGATGTTTGATAAGATGGTAACGAGATTGACCTGCTGCTTTTCGTCAGCTGTAAAGGCAATGCTGTCTATATTCAGTTTGATCCCTTTGCGCTCTGCCAGCCTTTTCTTCTCGGAAAGGAGACAGTCGAGGATCGGGATTCCGGTCCATTTATGGCGGGATCTGTTTAGATTTTCCATCAGTTTTACAGAATCCATCTCTTCATCCATTACAGCCAAAGCCGACAGATGATTAGCCAGATCATGTCTTATGACTGAGAGTTTCATTTCCTGTGCTTGCGTTTTCTCCTGAAGCTCGTTGTAATAAGAAAAGTTTTCACGTATCTCTGCTTCATCCGCCTCCTGTATCATATATACGACAACGACTATGATGATCAGCAATATAGGAAGCAGCGATAATGATCTTATTCCTATCCACAGGGTTGTAAAAAAATCTGCAACTGCGAATAAGATCGCCAGAGTGTTACGTCCGCGCCTTTCCTTCGAGTTATACCAGCGAAAAATCTTTCTGCCCAGGAAATAAACACACGGATAACTGATCCACATTACGATCCTGCCAATGATATTTCCTCCATCGGTCCCTCCTCCGGTCTTTGCGGCGGCTTCATATTCATTAAGCAGAATGACAGGGATCAAGGTGATGAGCGTTCCGATGAGCCTGATCGCGAATCTGTAGCCAAACACGCTGCAATAGTTATAAAGCAACGGGCCTTCAAAAAACTTCTTTATAAATACTGCAAACGTGAAATAAAAAAGGACAACTTCGGTCATCAAAGCTGCTGTCGGGATTTTACCTATAAGAACAAGAAAAAAGAAGTTATGAATGAACAAAAACAGAAAAAAAGATATCGCCGTGACTGTTCTTTTATATAGCGGCTTCATATATGGAAAGATAAGATCTATCCCTATGACCGTCTCGGCAATAGCTGCTATGATCTGAAGCAGGATATATATTGTCATACCGGATCTCCGAGTTTTTCGATAAGGCTTTTAAGGTATTCCGCCGATTCGGTTTTGCTCTCGCTTATCGCTCTTTCCCGGCAGTTCTCCAGCATGGCGCGGATCTCATCGAGTTCTTTTTGATTCTCTTCATTCATCTGGCGTAATTCTTCCTCAAGTTCCAGCTGCTTCTCCAGGCTGTTCTGGCGCCGTCCCATGAGGATACCTACTACAAAAAGAAAAATGATCAGTACTGTGGGCGCTGTCTGGATCGCGATCCATTCACCAAGAAACGCAAAGCAGATCAGACAGATGAACATGAGAATACTTAAAACGTTTACCGCCTTATCTCCCAGTCGTCTTATATGATTCCACAAAAACAAGGTCAACGTAATCGAAATAAGCATAAACAGGATATAAGCCGCTAGTTCCATGATTCCTCCGTTTTTAAGGATCATTTCGGATTTGTCCTTATCAAATCCCGACGCCACCGAAACTGACACATAAAGAAGAATTGCATGACAGCAATACAGCACAAAAGCTATACCCCCGGCTCTTATCACATTTTTCACCGGGCTGATTCGTTTTTCATAGACCTTTGCAGCACAGTACACAAGAGATATTAAATACACGGCCAAAAAAACACATTGAACGGTTAGCTTACTCATACCTACCCTCTGTTTATATCTTAACCAGTACTCTGGTCATAAAACGATCGCCTTTATCATCATAGAAAATATGTCCTTCCATCTCACTGACTGTCTTTTTTATTATTCTATGTCCGTATCCGTGATTATTTTTATTATTCTTTAAAGTACCGAATCCGTTTTTTATTGGCGTCTCCTCCGGAAGCTTATCATTTTCCATATTGATCCTGAGGTAATCTTCTTTATTATCGATCACCAGGCGACAATCAGCGTGTCCGTCTGATCCTCGCATAACTCTTTCACATGCATCAAATGCGTTATCTATAAGATTAGACAGCATGCTGACTAAATTGATCTGCGCTTTATTATCCGGTGAAAACCCGATGCTTGATATATCAAAGTTTATTCCCTTTTTCCCTGCGACCCACTTCTTTTCCGCCAGAAGACAATCCAATATCGGCACACCGGTCCATCGATGTTTCATCCTTTCCACTTCATCATAAACACTTTTAAGAACCTCTCCCTCACCCTCGGTTCCTTCAATGGCGGACGCAGCTGTCAGGTGATTTGCCAGATCATGCCTGAACATCTGAATACGAAGCTCCTGTTCCTCCGTTTTTTTCAGCATCTCATTATAGTATTCAAAATTTCTGCTTATATCGGCGTCATCTGCCTGTTGCATAAGAAACGCAGAGCCAAGAACTCCCACCAGGATGATCGGCAGCATTATAATAGCTCCCGCCCCCGAACCAACAGTAGTTATAAGGTCCAGAACAGTAAGGATCATAAATAGATAAATGATCCCTTTTCTCTCCTTCTTTTGCTGCCATTTTATTCCCCATCTGCACAGGAAAAAAACAGCCGGAAATGAAGTAACAAATATAATGAACGATTGCGGCCCTGCCGAATTAACCCAATCAACTGCATTTTCCGCTTCAAATCCGTTTATAGCTAAAACGGGAACAAATGTAAGCACGGTTCCGAGTATCCTGAACAGAAGTCTGTAGGCAAAGATCATACAGTAATTGTATAAGAGCCTTCCCTCAAATACATATTTTACGAAAAACGCAAATGCCGATAAAAAAACCACGACCTCTATCATTAATACGGGAGTGCTTGCCTGCTCTCCAAACACACTGAAAAACGCATTATGAGAAGACATAAAAAGAAGAAAAGCCGCAAAGCTTATCTTTCGGTTAAATTTTGAACGAAGATAGGGGAAAGGAAGAAGCACCTCAAACACAGCTTCAAATATCGCATAGAATATTGCAGAAAATAAATAGTGATAGCTCATTCGCATCTACCGAGATATTCCAAGTATTGTTTTTTTGCCTCCGAATACCTGCGCTTGCTTGCAGGAAGGATTCTGTCTCCGGCCAGGCATACACTTCCTGACTGAATAGACCTGATATGGGAAATATTTACTGCATAAGATTGATGTATGCGTATGAAGCTTCCCTTAGGAAACCTTTCAAGAGCATCGCTCATCTTCATCCAGATCTTTTTATCATCATCTGCCGTATGTATATGAAGTTCATGATTTATGCTTTCAAGATAGAGGATATCTTTGACCCGAAATGATGTAAACCCGCTTGCACTTTCAAACACTACCTTACTGTCACCTTCAGCCTCGATCTCTTCCATACATTTATTCAAGACCGAAACCAGCTTGTCCTCTGACAAAGGCTTTAATAAAAGAGCTGAAGGACGTGCTCTGAACATCTCGGGTGTCATACGGGGAAATCCCGTTAAAAAGATTATTTTTAAAAGAGGAAATCTGTTTTGAAGCCACACTGCTTCTCCGATCCCCCTGTCGTCAACTTTTCCTGTTTCTCCGTCATCGAAACTAATATCCATGATCATTATATCGGGCTGTTTTTCATGTCCCGTTTCATACATCTCATGGAGTTCCTCAAGATTATCATACGAACTTATATATAGTCTTTCCGGGTAATTCTTTTTCAGTAGATCGGTGATATGATTTAGAATATCTATATTATCATCACATACAACTATCCTGTATTTCATGATAACCAAATCCCTTCATACGTTTATGACAGTCTTATAATATCAAATATACCACCTTATTTCAACGCGTACCCCCCCCCATTCGAAAACGGGCGTTTTTATTTCAAAAACGGGCACTGTATTTTTCTTTCAACCCTGACCAATTCTTACAAGTATTCTTGTAACAAACTTATCACCCTGGTCATCATATATTATCTGTCCGTCCATGTTATTAACCGTCCTCTTAAGTATCCTGTGTCCGAGTCCGTGATCTGACTTGTTTCTTTTTGTCGTTCTAAATCCGTTTTTTATCGGGTTCTCTCCCGGAAGTTTGTCGTTTTCCATTACAATGCAAAGATACTCACCGTTCATCTTTATCTCCAGCGAGCATCTTTTTTTCTTAATATTCTCTATATGATCCTCACGATTACCCCTCATGTTTTGATCCACATCCGGATCTGACACATTACTTGCCCTCACACAGGCATCTATTCCGTTATCAAGAATGTTGGAAAAGATCGTTACAAGATTTACCTGCTGTTTCTGATCGGCCGTAAAAGCTATGCTTGTTATGCCTAGATCAACACCCTTTTGCTCCGCAATTCTTTTTTTCTCGACAATAAGACAATCCAATATGGGAACCTGTGTCCAATTGTGTTTTAAAGAATCCATATTTCTTACTATGTCCCCATACTCATTTCCTGATTCCAGACCCTCTATCGCCGAAAGATGATTGGCCAGATCGTGCCTTATCATTGACAGTTTCATTTCCTGCTTTTGGGTATTATCCAGGATCTCTGTATAATACTTATATATTTCTGCTATCTCACCATCTTCCTGCTGCTGCATAATAAAAAAAACAATTATGATCCCTATTATAATAACAGGAAGTACCGTGATAACCCCGATAGTCGGAGCCACAAGCCACACAACATCAGATATAGCAAGTATCACAAATAATCCCGATGTACTTTTACGTTCCTTTGACTGATAAAACCTGAACAGAAAGTAGCATATCGGAAACATGATCAAATAGCATACGAGCATTACGCCCAGCCCGTTGTAACTGTTTCCGTTAGCCCATTCATATGCCGCATTCATATCAAAATCATTGATCCAGAGAACAGGGATCATGGAAGAAAACATTCCAACGAGCTGATATATGGCGCGATAAGCAAAACACATACAATAATTCTTTAGCGTTGAACCATAATAAAACCTGTATATGAACAAAGCAAACAGCGGATAGAAAACGGCTACCTCGGCTGCCGATATCCATTTGGGAAGCATCTCGGAATACATGCTGAAATAAGCGTCATGTACGATTGAAAGAACCAGAAAAATAAGATATGAAAGCTTTTTCGAATATCTCGGACGAAGATACGGCCCTACCAAAAACGTAAGGCTCGTCCCTTCCATAATACTGCATATCAGCGATTTCATCAGATACGGTTGCATGTCTTAAAGAACCCTCTCAAGGATCGTGCGAAGGCGGTGCATGTAAGTGTGCGCTTCCTTTACTTTGTCGTGAGCATTTTTAGCGATACGATTTCGCTCATCTTCATGCTCTAAGTAGTATTCCACTTTGCTTATAAAGTCCTCGGGTGTTGTGTAGAAGACATAGTCCTCGTCGGGGATGAAAAGTCCGGAATAATCCTGCTGGAAATCGGTCAGGAGGAATCCGCCGCAGCCCATGATATCAAAGGCCCGGAGCGGAATACCGGAATAAATGCTTTTTAGGGAAATATTAAGATTGATCTTTGAATTTTTAAATACAAGCGGCATCACGTCGCAGTAATCGACCGGGCCGCGATTCTTTATATTTTTAAACTGAGGCGTAGCCTCCGGAGTATAGAGCGCGGTATCGAAATTACCGTCAAGAAGGGACATGAGCTGCGTTCTTTCGCGTGCAGTCGTATTCCTTGCAAGGAAATAATTTGCATACATCCATTCCGGAGACTGCATCTCGTTCTCAGCGATCGGGATCGGGC
>OCVV011336334.1_pt1 | contig 14794 bp, 8 predicted proteins | sample 1539721 | NCBI WGS metagenome assembly OCVV01 (sample SAMN02144230, study PRJEB22623) | gut metagenome | biome: sheep rumen | host: Ovis aries | place: New Zealand
CCTCCACAGAGGGCTTAGGGCAAGCCTGTTCCAGCAGACTCTCTATGTATCGCTTGAGAGAAATCCCCTGCCGGGCCGCCTCCCTGGACAACCCTTCAAAAACCACTGGTTTTATGTCTATCAGTTTCCTATGTGTCGCAGTTGCCGTCTCCATATATATACTTGTTTACAAAGATATATATACATTATTAAAAATCCAAATAATGACGAACTAGCATTTCTATTATCAAGCATTATCGCACATTAAAATTTCTACCAACAGTAAAGCACAAACCAAAAATACCAAACCACAATCTACTTCTTGAACACTGGACGAATTGCAAGCCCTATATTTCTACCTTCATCATTCCATCCGCAAGGTGAATCAGAAGAGCCGACAAATGCAACAGCTCTCGTTGAATCTGTAATATCATACCACTGTTTAAAATAGAACGATGATGACCAGCACTCAAAAGCTGTTCCTAAAAATGAGATGTGGTAGCGACGCCCTGATGCTGGAACAAAAATCCAATTCCCAACGTATCCGAGGACTTTACTACTGATTTTTGTTCCAGAAACCCCGTTCAACGTAGTCCATTTATAATCACAATTTTCAATTAATTCGTGAATATCCGCTTCTGTTGGCATCCTCCAGCCCTTCCCAAGTCTTACTGTAGCTGCGTCATCTTCTGGGTCCAGAACACTCTTATTATCGACCTTTCCATGTACGGATTCTCTAACATATTTTGAAAAAACCACATTTTTATAATCGTCGCCTGATACATAAAACTTGTAACCAGACCACGAGAAATAATCATAATCTTCTCCCAGTGGTTCAGTTTCTCCCCATGCATAATAGTCACCGTATGCTTCAGGCACAGATGCACCCAAATTATGAGAAGCCCATTTTACAGATAGTCCCAAATCAACCAAAGCCCCGTCATAAGGCCCTTTTGCCTTTACACATTTCCCAGATACTGATATAGATGCCGAATTTTGAGTATTGGGATTAATCACTATTTCTCCGCTATATGCTTTAACCGAAGTCGGTTTAAAGTAAATAGTTAACTCTTTACTTTCATTGGGCTCAATGACCCTATTCTGCCATGAGCCGAAAGAAGACGAAAAGCCTGTAGGACAAGCAATAACAGATATTACCGCATAAGCTTTACCATTATTGGTGATAGTAATCTTGCGCTCCCTGCTATCACCTTCATTCGTATCTCCAAATGTCAAGGAACTGGGATTTATTGATATCGAAGCTTGTGCGGGCGAAACGCCTTTCCCCTTAACAGAAAAGGATAAAGTGGACTGATTGCTTGCATTTGACTTTATGACGATGTCACCACTATACGACTTGGCAACCGTTGGATTGAAATACACCCTCAGGTAGCGCTGGTCATTCGGCTTAACCCACTTGTTAGACCAAGAATCATAAGATGTCGAAAACCCTTCTGGACAAGAAACCGAGTATATATCCAACTGAGCATTTCCACTGTTAATAATAGCGACATTCAGTTCTGCTGTCGTCCCGATCGCAGTATCGTCATATGGCAAAGAACCGGGATTAATCGATATCACGGGTTTGTCAATCTTTGGCTGGTCGATGGTGAAAGGTTCTCCTTCAGTTGTATATGACTCAAACAAATTGCCATCGTAATACAAATCTGCCTGAACGGACCAGGAGTAGGTCCCCGGTTCCAGGTCTGAGATAGTTACCCCTCTTAAGGTTTGTGAATCGTACCATTTTTCAAAGTCGTTCCCTTTAGAAACTTTTGCCCGATAACGATATGTGCCCGCTGTTTGAGGATTCTTCCATATAAGAGTTACTATGTTATTATTAACTATAGGGTTTAGGTCGAAAGGATGGGGGTCAACTAAAAAGACGTCTTCCTCCGTAGTATTATTAAAAGTGTAAGGATTAAAAAAACAGAACGTTTTAAAATCAAACGTCCATATATCACTATAATCGTGAATGTGATTAACGGCTTGAGAGAAACTCATTCCAAAGCATAAAGACCGCAACAAGCAATACATGATGTCTCTAGGCTGATTCATCGTTCCGGATTCTTTAAAGTATGCAACGCCTTTAAATCCCGCATATGCTTTTGCATTGTGCCGATGAAAATAATTATTGAACGATGTATCTTCATAGGAATGGCATGCACCAAAGTATACAATTGAATTTGGATAATTTGTTTTTGTTGTTTCTTCAAACCATTCACTACTAACACCTATTTCGACGTATCCATTGTCTATAAAACGATAATAATGGACACCCTCTTGAAAAGAGTCACCATACTTATCAATAAAAGACACTGGATCAACATGCCCTACTCCAATCCAACCGTTTTCCCCTCCGTGAGTTAATAGAATTATCAAATCATACTTTGATAAAGAGTCACCATAGAAATGTTGTATCCCCACTTTGTCATCTTCAAGATAACGAAGAGAATAACCCGCAGAATTAAGTAATCCTCGAACATAGTTCGCGTCAACAAGCGTATTTCCCATCTGCTTTTCTTCAATAACTTTTCCCCTCTCATTGGTCTTTCTATAAACATAACCGTGTTGGTATGGTGCTAATAGGAGGGCTTTTTTGTCTCCTAAAGGAACAATAGAACTTCTGGTAACATCAAACCCAGTATTAGCATGTGAAGAAATGAAATAACTGATTTCATTTGTATTCTCTTCTTCATCGTAAACAATGCCCTCTCGTTCAAGTATTACACTAAAACGTGCCCCGTCTCGCTGTACAACATCTATCATTTTTCCCGAAGAGTTTGGTTTCGCACTAATAATATTCTCCATACTTGCAATTTGATCAGCAATAACTTGTGCATCAGGAACAAAGCCTTCTATTTCTCCTCGTTTCCTTTCTATTATCGTATTAATTTCTTCTGCAAGATTTTGTGTTATTTCAAAAGATTGAATAATCTCTTCCTTTGTCTCTGGGAAACTACTCGTCGTCGACTCGTATTCATTCTCCTTATCGGCCTTATCAACAGAACCGAAAATGCCCCGCTTGATGGTTACGGGCGTTTCGGAGACTTTCTTGGCGTAATCTTCAGCCTTGTAGAAACGAAGTTTGTAGCCACCCGAAAGCGCACCTGGAATGGCCACAATGTAGTACCACTTGTCTTTCTGGAAGGTTTCTCCTTCCGGAGGAAGCAGCGTGATGAACTGACTGCCGCCGGTGACCTCTTTCACCACAGGGACATCCTCTTCGAAGCCCACAGTTACTTTTCCGGAGATGATTTCGCCGTTCAAGCCCTCAAAAACAACTTTGTTTACGCCTTCTTGCGTGATGGTAAAACGGATGCCGCCTCCTACATTGTAAAACCGAAGCTTCGTAGATGTGGTCTTTGCGATAGACAAGTTCATGTTCCGGCCGAAAGACTCTGCCCGTGCCACCTGCTCTGAGGGCAGTACGGTGGTGATGGTCTCGCCGTCGAAGGTGGCTTCCTCGGCAAAAGGATACACAGCCCATAACTCTTCACCCTCTTCCACATCATCCTTGGAAAGGACACCGGAGAAAACGGCCGATGCAACCGGCTCCGAATTGGAAGACTTGAACAAGAAACCGCTCCCGTCGGACTTAAACACCTTGATTTCTTCTGCGGGGTCCCAATATACCGACCCTTCCCCAGAGATAACGGTTTTACTGTCAGTACCATTATCCTGAACGGCAAATAATTTGAAAGTATTGTCTATCTGCTGAGCAGGCTCCTCCATATTCTGCTGGCAGGAGGCCGCTATCAAAACCAAAAAGGCTATCGATAATATACGTGTTTTCATAATCATCCGGTTTTAAGGTTAGTCCCAGTCTTCGAAGCCGATATCCTCATTATCCCCGTCAGTATCAAGGGGTCCGGCCTTGACTTGAATATACAGGACACCGTGGCCCTCCTGAGCCGATATCCTGTCCTTGGGCGACAGACGCACTAAGCCATTCTTAAGTGCTGTAACTATACCGTCAGCATCGATAGAAATACATGCCGGTTTCTCCACGGGCTTTTCATTTTCGACAATATCCCACTGGGAAAGATCGGCAAACAGCCGGGTTGCCGATGACGATTCACAGCTGAAAGGAAGCTGGATAGCCTGTTCCCGTTCCAGGACTATCAGCGGATACCCTTCATAGGTCTCTTCCGATTCCACTTTCCAGGCAAAACCTGACACACGGGTGCTCACTACCACGGAAGCAGTGAGCCCGCTCCGGCTCTCTGTCACAGTAACAGTGGCCGTACCGAAGTCTTTTGTCTCGATAATCCCCTTATTTCCATCGGTTTTGACAGTGGCGATGCGGGAGTCCGAAGTAGCCCACTGGAAGTCGCAGACAGCATCGGCCGGAGAAACATGGATTGTCAACGTATAAGACTCCCCGGCAGAGACTGTGACGGCTTCCGCATCCAAGGTAATACTGCTGGCTTTTGGTTTCTCCTTCACGGTAACCGCGCAACTTGCTGTATGTTCTCCATCCTCGGTAGTAACTGTGATGGTTGTGGCTCCTGCTTTGATGGCAGTGACCATACCTTCCTCAACTGATGCGATGCCGGAATCGGCCGACTTCCATGAAATCTTTTTGTTGTCGGCATTTTCCGGCAGAATTGTCGCGACGAGCGTTGCTTTCTCTCCTTCTGTTAGCTGCAGTTCCGTTTTATCCAATGTGACAGACTCAACAGAAATGACTTGCCGTATTACCGAGACACTGCACGATGCCGACTTCCCACCAACGGTGACAGTGATTGAGGCTGATCCTTCCGCCAAAGCGGTCACCAGTCCGGAAGCTGTGACAGAGGCAACGGCAGGGGCAGATGATTTCCACACTTCGGACTTATCGGTAGCATCGGCAGGAAGCACCGTAACACTCAATTGTTGGGTTGCCCCTACCGTAAGGGATACCGAAGCAGGACTCACGCTGACTGAGGAAACAACGATATCCCTCGGCTGCTCAGGTTTGCGGCACGAGGACACACCGACGATTGCGCAAACAACTAGTAGAATACGCAATAAAGTGATAAAACGGAAATCTTTCATAAAACAGGTAATTTGCTTGGTGAGGACATAACTGATTGTCCTATTATCATAAACTTACAATATGATATGATAGATTCTACAGCACTCAAAGCTCCTTAATTTTCCGGAAAAGGACATCCTCGTCTCCCGGAGAATAGCCCATGTGAGAATAGGCTAGCTTCCCGTTTTTGTCGTATAAAAAAACGTAAGGGCAGGAGGTGACTTTCATGGCCCTGCACAACTCCTTGTTCACGTCAAAGACATGTTGGAAGCCTTCCCAGCGGCTTCTGGCCATGGCCTTCGCCTTGGACAGGGATCGGGTGTCGTCGGTACAAACCGCTATGAAGCGGAACGGTTTTTCCGCCTGCCACCGGTCCAGTTCATCGCAGATGGCATCCATTTCTTCCAGACAATACTTACAGGTGACAAACCAGAAGGAAACCACATAGGGCGTTTCCCCATCCACCCATTCCTGCGGGGTAACTCTCCCGCCATTCAGCGTCTGAAGAACCACTTTACCGGCATCCTGCGCTTGTGCCAATGTACATAGCGCCGCCACCATCAAAATGCTAATCATCTTTTTCATAAGCGTATTCCGATTGTCCGTCCAACTTACATGTAGCGACGTTCCGGGCTAAGCCGTCGCACAAAACATAAGCCACCACGCGCATTTTCTCTCCTTCTTCCGGAGCCTTAGCCCAAAAAGTGGCCGTGTATGACTCGTCGGCCTTAAGCATTCCCGTCGGTTTCCCGACACGCCCCGGGTCCAGGAAAGAACGTAGCACTGCATTGCAGACGTAATTGGCACCTGCTCCCGATTGCGTCACCCGGATATCGTCTTCCACCAAGGCGGCTACCAAAGAATAAGTGCCTTCGGTAACGGCAATCATGCTCACAGACACTTGTAATTCTCCATCTTTTATCTCCGAACACACGGAAATGCCGCAAGCTTCTTCTTGAGCGGCTATGAGACCGTCAATATAAGCGGTCATCAGCTCCGGTTCCTGACGCGTGAATCGGGTTCCCTCGTCCCAATCAAAGAAAACCGTGGGATAAGCCGATACTTTCAGCACATCTACAATGGCATCGGATTCCGTCGCGGCCAGCTCGTCGGCATAATGCACGGCAACATCCACAAAACGGTCCGGGCGCTCCCGTTTTGCTTCTTCCAGCGCTTCCGCCATATTCGGGCAATACTGGCACCAGGTCGCCGTGAATTCCAGCACCAGCGCCCTACGGAAAAAGCGCGAACCAGTTTCGGTAACCGCAGGAACCACAGGAGCAGGTGTGTCCTGCTCCATGTCATCCGGGTCATCTTTCTGTCCCACACACCCGCAGAGCATGAGGGTTGCAAACAAATACAAAAACTTTCTCATCTGGCAATCTGATAACTAAGCCGAAGGATACAGCCTCGGTATTCCGGTTGCCAGCGGCACACGCCGCCGGAACAAACTAGACCTGCCCGCTGATGGCCAAAGGCCAGATCGGCCTTGAAAGTTCCTCGGGTCCAGCTGGCTCCCACTTCGTAATAATGGACTTTTGAAGAACCGTGGTTATACATATCCTGCACATGGAAACTCCAACCGGTCGTAGAGGAAATTCCCACGGAAGCGGCCATCCAATCCCGAGTAAGTTCCTTTGAATAAAGGTACTGCAGCTGGGTACGGACCGACAATTTCTTTCCGGTTTTGTACACTACATCAAGCACAAAGGCATTCTGCGCATCGGTGGCTTTCTTTTCCCCGTGGGAGGGAGATTGCTCCTGGATGCTCATGAAAGCCACTGTCTCCCAATGGCGGTTCCAGCGTTTCTCCACCTTCAGGTTCAGATCCCGATAGGTCATCCGCAACACCTCGTGGCGCTTCAAGGCAGACGGAAGGGCGAAAATATAGCTCCCGTTCAAATGGAACTTCCAGGATGTCTTGAGCCGGTAAAACAGGTCGATGCTGCCACCCAGTTCACCCGCGGCAAATGTGGTGTACGGGTTCAGCGAAGCCAGGGCATAGGACTGCTCCAGACAAAGGGAAGGAAGGTAATTCAAGCCAGCAGGGTCCAGCATATTCTGCAACCGGCGCAGTGTAAAAGACGATGAAAAACGTCCTTTTGCATAAGACAGTTCCAGAGTCTGGGCATTGCCGTCCTGCTTACCTACCCATTCGGCCCGAGCGGAAAATCCACCCCTCTCAAAGACGGAAACAGCGCTCCACGCCCAGGAGGGCGCGCCTTCGCCAAAACGGACCACGGTGCTTCCCCCAAGTTGGAGCCCACCAAGCTGCAACAACGCCTCGGCCCCGGACAGCGCATGGGAACCATACCAAAGGCCTTTCCGGACAAAGCCTCCCAGCGCTTTGGCGGAAAAAACACCGTCAGCGCTCCGGAAACTGACCCTTCCGCCGCCAAGGGAATTGTTCCAGCCCAGGTCCCGATCTTCCCAGCTGCGGAAAATGATGCCGGTACCAAACTGATCATAAAAATCTCCGGCGGTTATTCCAAAGGTTTCATCCGTCCATGCTAAGTATTTACCCGGCAGACCCACGCCTTTAAGTGATGGGTCGTAACCCAGTAAGGGGGTTGGATAGTATTCGGCCTGGAGTCCGGCCGAAAAACGGCCCTTCACATAATCCAGCTTCAAGTAATTGTTGGAGTGAAAGGCGTTGTTGGCGTTGTTGGAATAAAAGGCCGAATTTGACTCCACACCGCCGGAGACATACCCCTTCTCCTGCGCCGACACCCACAGGGACATCAGTGCAAGAAAGAAGGGAATAGATATGTACCGCAGATGGCTCACCGTGGATGGAATGTCAATGACCAGAGGCCGATACGTTCCAGCTACGGTGAATTACCACAGGAGGATGTGTGGGAGGTAAGAGGCGTTCCACGTAATTCCTCCGCCTGGACCTGGAGGCCTCGGCCGATGTTTTCCGGTTCACGACATCATAGGCCACAAAATCCTCAAAGTTATAAACCCAACTGTCCCCATAAGCGAGCTTGTGCATTCTGTACCAGATGGCCTCGCGGGAAGGGGCGTTGAATCCGCCCGTATTGAAGCGCATGATGCTATTATCCGTAGGACGCCAGGCACCACGCCAATAGGTGTAGGCTCCTTCGTAGCATCCAAGCCCGTCGAATTGATACCGCTCATCAGAGAGAAACTTGCTCCATTTCACCGTCGCGGGGTTGTCGGTAAAGTCAATGTTTTTCCACCAGCCATAGGGAACCAGGTTATTGCATTCATCTATTTCCGACTGCGGAATGGTCCCCTGGGACTCGTAGAAGTACTCGTCTCCCAATTTGGAAAAGCCGTGCCCGCCCGCTTCGTGATGCACCACCTTGGCCAGCGCTTCGTCATCGGCACCTGCAGGGAAATAAGAGACGGACGTTCCTGTTCCGTAATCTCCTTGCATGTTAGAAGAATAATACATATAACAGGTTCCCGCATAAGCGGTGGAGTTCATGGCAACCACAATGAGCGCATTGTTCATCCTTTCGGAAGAAATGGCCTTTTGGGCGTATTCCATACACTTTGTGTCGTTCCCGCCCACTTGTGTATCTTCTCCGAACCAACTTCCCAACGCCTGTCCCCCATGCTCGTACCCCTCCGTCTGGGAAACCACGGACACGGCATACACATTAAACAGGGAGCGGTAGGAGGCATAGGGCTCTACGCTGAAGAAAGCATTGGCCATAGCCTGCATTTTGGAGAAGTACGTCCCATCGGCAATCTGCCGGTCGGAGAACCCGTCACCCATCAACACAATGTCTATTCCATTGCCCTCCGATGCCGTCTGGAGGGTGGTCACTTCGCCGTCGGCAGAAAAATCTGAAGAAATATAATAGTCTGGAGTATCATTGTCGCCATAATGATAGCCTACCATATAAGGAGCATATTGATACCAACCTGAATGTTTATATAATTCCAAAGACTCTTCCGGGACATATACGGTTAAGTGGGCACAGTCACCTTCGTCAAACTGGGTATCAAAATATACTGGCGGTTCTGATGATCGAAAATAAATTTCTTTCAATTTTGGTGAATGCAAGAATGGATTAAATCCGTTGACTTTGGCTAAATTCGACGATAGAACCACTTTTTCCAAATTCGGACAAAATGCAAAATCATATCCCCCTAATTCAATGACACTATCTGGAACAATAACCGCTTTTAAATCAGCACATTCACTGAAAGAATTATAGCCCAAACTCGTGATTCCATCTGGAATCGTAAACTCCACTACACCTTCTGACAATACCAAACGCCTGAATTGAGTCCCAAATACAATTGCCCTATGGGAAGAGTCCGTGCAATCTCCATACAACGCTTTGAGATTAGGGCAATTATTGAAGGCGTATGAACCAACTTCAACGATAGACGAGGGTAAAGTAACACTCTTTAAGTTTTGCATCTGGTCAAAAGTGTAGTTCTCAATTCCAACAATTCCTTCTGGAATGACATAGTCTGATACGTCTTCCCCAACAAATTTATTAATCCATGTTCCTTTCCAGGAGGAATCATCCACATGAAAAGTCAAGCAGTGACCATCCTCCGAATAGAACTGAGAATTGCCGCTGAATAATCGAATGCCCCTGCAATCATGGAAAGCATAATATTCAAGACTCTCAAGAGACGATGGAAACACAATTTCACAATCTAAACTATCTCCCATAAAACAATCTCCTAAAATCGTCTTCAACCCTTCTTGAAAATGAATAACAGTTAACTCTGGGCACCATGCAAATGAATACCATCCAAGTATTTCCGCCTGACTTGGCACTGTATACTCTCGTATTCCAGAAGGAGCAAACGCGGCCAAATAATTCTTAACTGGTTTTTTTATATTCCCATAATAAGGCATTTGACCTTCTTTAATAATGACACAACGTCCATCTTCTGATGTATTGTTGCCGGAGAACTCCTCCATAGTCGGAATATTCAACGCATAAGAACCAACATAAGACAAGTTGTCTGGTAACCTGAGTTTTTTAACACGTATTCCCATCAAGGAACCATCCCCAATTTCTTCTATAGAATTAGGAAGGAATAAGGAAGTAATATTCCAGAAAAAAGGACTTGAGAAAACAAAATCGTTAATTCTCGTTATAGGGCCTTCACATTCAATAATACCTTTTCCATTCTCATATGTATGTCGGATTATCTTACTATTAAATGCTTCTACGTTGTCTAAATTTATAATTGTATTATTATTAGTAACATACCAAATTTGATTATATGGCACATTATTAAAGTCGTCCTCTTCGGAACCAATACATTCAAAGGCAGGAACAGCCCGAAGTTGCGAGCGCTCAAAGGTGATATCTTGAGTAGTAGTTTTGGTTACAGTTCCATGGAAAGTCTTTATATTCAAGGAAAAGCCGCCAGTATATGTGCCAGCGGGAATCACCAAAAAGAAATCTGTCGGAGTAGTCGTATTCAGCTGAACAGTTCCACAATTAAGTGTGACCGAATTGGCACCCCCAGCAGCCATAACCAGAGACGGGCTGCCACTTCCGTAATTGGTCTGGACAGTTGCCTTTCCACTTACAACCTTGCTTGCGTCGGCCGGCTTAAACTCAATACTGCTTACTTGCTCTTCTCCTGTCAAAGAGACCTTTAGAATAGCACACAGATTTTTGAAGGAAAGGTTGTTAGCCGCGCCTACTGCAATCATCGGATATGTCCCTTGGGCAAAAGTTCCAGGAACATATATCTGTTCCTGCGGGAGCTCAACAGTAAGCATATTGTTTCGCCATCCTTCGCTGGTAATCATCGAAGAAGGGTAAAATCCCACAAAAGAAGATCCTGCCGTTGCCCCCGCAAAAGTACCGTTATCCGTCCCAGCACCTGAGACAAGAGAGAAGTCGGATGCCGAGATACTCCCATCTACATAAACAGCAATCATATCCCCTGCTGTCCATAAAGCATGATACTTCCCATCTGTTTCCAATCCGCTCAAGGATGTTTTAGTTTCCGTGTCGCCTTCAATTTGAGCATTAATTACAAAAAAACTTTTTTGGAAATCATCTTCTATGAACTGTTGGCAACCCCAAGCAGGAAGGAGAACCAAAACAAAAAAAAATCGAATAAGTTTCATCCCTTTTCCCCTCCTTATATTATTGCATATTAATATCCCCTCCAGGGTGAATTCCTTCATTCCCGCCGCCGATGCTGCTCATAACAGTGGGAGGGAGCGTTCCTCCAGCTGATCCGGAAGCACAGTTATCTACATAGTAGTTTCCGTAACTGCCATCCTGAAGTACGCTCTGGGAGCCGAAAGTGCGCAACACATAGACCAGAATCCGCATTCGGTTCTTGTTATAAGACGAGGGAACTGTCACAGAATAGTCGAAAGTTTTGGCCGTCTGGCTGGCCATAGTGGTAAACGCATCCCCGGAAATGTTGGAAATGGCCATCCGAGCCACGCCGTCATGCGTATAATCATTATGGGCCCCGTTCTGGTAGTCAGCCTGATACCCCACAATTCCGTCTTCCAGCAACAGAACCGTGAGTTTATAATCGGCCGCCTGACGCAGATACAGCGACACCTTCACGTCCAACTTCTGGCCTGACCAGGAAGATGTGTAGCTGATGGCGCTGGAAACCGGATAGTTTTGCTCAGTTTCCAGGTAGAACTGCCCGACCAGAGACGCCGCATAATCCGAACTGTAATTCTCCACCAGTCGGCGTCCGTCCACTATCCCGGAAGGAAAACCGGCAATAGCATATTGGTTGATTAGTGTTTGGGCCGATGAGAACTCCAAGTCACTCCCGCCACCGTGCAGATTCACCAATTCCAGTTTGCCGGGGTTCTGCTCCTGCGCGAGACGAGCCGTCTCTGCCATGATAGGGCAATACCCGCACCAAGTAGCAGTAAACCGCATCATCAGCGAACGGTGATAGAAAGTCTGTGACCAGTCAAAACCGTCAGACACCTCTCCGGCAGCCTGCGAGACGTTGAACGGTACGCAGACACCATTGTCATTGCAGAAAACAATTACACCCGAACGGGGAGTGGGATCCTGATTCGCCTCTATCGTAAAGTTGTGGACCCTGCGGTTCGTCCCCTGCGAGACAACGCTTCCTTCCTGAATCCAGTCAGGCTTGGAACTAACGGAATAGCCGATATTGCTGGTAACCGTTACCTGTATAGATCCCCCTTCACCCGGCACGGTAGCAGAATTGGCATCCAGTTCAAAGATATCATTGTCAAACGCATCCGCATCGGTTATCTGGCCCCATATGGAACGTTTTATGATCACAGTCCGGTCTTCCGCCCGTTCGCCGGCAAGAGCATCTTTATAAAAACTGAGTGTGTACCCCTGGCTTAGAACGGTCGGGAACGCCACAATATAGTACCATACGCCGGGTTGGAAAGTTCCACCGGAAGGAGCCGTCAAGCATATTTCCCGCTTGCCGTCCAGCACTTGGCGTACCTGTGGCTTTCCTTCGGAATCGAAGTCGGCGCGGATGGTCCCGGCCAGAACTTCCTGGGCATTTCCCTTGAAGACCACACTTCTGATCCCATCCTGCGTTAGAGAGAACTTTATGCCGCCGCACACATTGTAAAAATGCAGGGTGCGGTCCTGAGACTTGGCCATGCTCAAGAAAATTTCGTTGGCGAAAGACCCGGCAACGGCAGTCTGTTCCTCTGGCAAGGATAGGGTGAGCGAAGATCCGTCAAACTGGTTGCCAGCCTTATACGGATAAGTCGCCCAGAAAGTGCTATGTTCGGCCGGATTCACGCCTTCCAGTACGCCCTTGAACGTGGCGTTGGCCGCCGTTCCGGTATTGTCCGACACAAACTTGGCGCCGGACTCTCCCGCAAACACGTTGATAGCGTCGCCGGGGCTCCAATAGACAGCCCCGTCCCCCAGTAGGACAGTCTTCGTGTCCAAGACATCGCCGCAGGAGGCCTGGAATGAGAGTATTTCTGAGTCCGAGAGGGCATAATCCTCCTTCTGCGTCTGGCAGGAGAACAACAAGCAGGCAAATAGGGCCGATAGCAGTAAATATTGTGTTTTCATACTTTTATCCTTTAGCAGTTAATTCCAATCCTCGGTTCCAGTTCCTTCGTTGTCACCTGACATGGTGCTGTCTATTACCGTGACGGTGCAAGTGGCCTGCTTGCCGCCCGCTGTGGCTGTGATGGTCGCGCTGCCCTCGGCAACGGCCGTAACCCGGCCATTCTGGTCCACCGTAGCCACTCCGCTGTTGGAGGAAGTCCAGGTAACTGTTTTATCCGTAGCGTTATCAGGTTTTACGGTGGCCACGATTGTGGCCGTCCTGCCTACTTCCAGTGAAAGGCTGGTTATATTCAACGTGATACTTGTTACGGCAACCACATCTTTCTTCACCGTGACGGTACAGGTGGCACTATAGTTCCCTGCCTGCGCCGTGATAGTGGCGCTGCCCTCGGCAACGGCCGTAACCCGGCCGTTCTGGTCCACCGTAGCCACTCCGCTGTTGGAGGAAGTCCAAGCAACTGTTTTGTCCGTAGCATCGGCCGGCTGTATAGTGGCAGTAAGGGTAAACTGCTGGCCTTCAGTAAGCGTGATACTACTGTGGTCCAGGGCGATGCCCGTAACAGAAATCACCTGCTTCTTCACCGTAACTACGCACACGGCGCTCTTGTCGCCACAGGAGGCCGATATACTGGCCGTCCCCTCCTTCACTGCTGTTACTATTCCACCTTCCACCTTTACCACGGTGGTATTGGAACTAGTCCAAGAAATCGTTTTTTCCGTAGCGTCGGAAGGATTCACTGTGGCCGTTAGCGTAGCCGTCTCTCCTTCATGCATCACCAGGGATGTCAGGTCCAAACTCACGCTTTCCACCGGCACCGTTACCGTAACCTGACATTCGGCCGATTTACCCCCAGCCTGCGCCGTGATGACAGCACTGCCCCCTTTCAAGGCCGTAATCTTGCCGTTTTGGTCTACCGTGACGACATTCGTGTCGGAACTGCTCCAGCCAACCGTCTTGTCCGTAGCGTTGTCCGGCTTTACTGTTGCGGTGAGTGTCACCGACTCTCCCTTTTCCAGCGTCAGGCTGGTTTTGTCAAGGCTTAGTGACGAAACCTCCACAACAAGCGGAACCGCGCCGGCCTGCCTGACGGTAATCGACTTTTCGACACTTCCACAAACGATGGTAATGACGGCCTCACGGTCGGCTTCTTCCGAATTAGGCTGAACGATAATCTCCATATGCACGGTCCCGGCGCTACCCGATGATGGCCGAACCGACACCCAAGCCGGCGCTTTGGTCTGCACGACAGATGCATACCAATCATCCGTGGCAGTGAACGACAGGGAGTAACTCTGTGTTTGGGAGCCAGAAGATGTACCGAAATCTATACCTGAAGAAAAAGCGCTTTGGCTCTCCGAAGGCACCTCAATATTCGGGACCTTCTGTTCTTCCGGCTGGTCAGGCGCAACGCAAGCAAATACCAGCGACAACCCCGCCAGCAGGGCAAACGGAATCCTAAAACAATTCATGATGTAAAAATATGTAAATGAAAGTTTTGTGGTTTACTCCTGACAAAAATAAGAATTACGGCACAAAAAAGCAATAGCCGCAGCAGATCGCTCCTTTGTTGCAGTAATCTATCATAAATGTTCAGACACTTTTTAGAACGTTTCCGTGCCCGAACCGAAAAAAAGTCACAGCCTTTCTACGTCGGCCCAGCCAAAGCGGGCGGGATACAGCCACGCCCGGTCCGTGTGCTCCATGACGCCGTAATCCAGCGACATGCGGGGGCACTCCGCATAAGCCTCTTCCAGGAAAACGGGATTGTCCAGCTGG
>OCVV012855751.1_pt1 | contig 14792 bp, 18 predicted proteins | sample 1539721 | NCBI WGS metagenome assembly OCVV01 (sample SAMN02144230, study PRJEB22623) | gut metagenome | biome: sheep rumen | host: Ovis aries | place: New Zealand
GAAAAATACAAAGGTCTCATGTTATATGCCAATAAGGAAGATATCACATTAGAAGATGATGAAATCTGGGCAAGTGACCTTATTGATTGTGAAGTCTACGATAAGGGTGTACTTATCGGTACAGTCAGTGACTTCTATAATCAGGGAGTACAAGATCTTCTTGTGGTCAATCATAATGGAAAAGATATTATGATTCCTTATGTAGATGCCTTTATTAAAAATAAAGACGTAGAAAACAAAAGAATTGATGTAGAATTGATTGAGGGATTTATCAATGAAGATTGATATTCTATCCTTGTTCCCAGAGATGTTTGAAGGTTTCCTTCATACATCCATTATTAAAAGAGCTATAGAAAAAGGTGTAGTAGAAGTAGAAATTCATGATTTCCGTGAATTTGCTTTAGATCGACATAAAAGTGTTGACGATACACCATATGGCGGAGGTCAGGGTATGGTACTGATGTGCCAGCCTTTGCTTGATTGTCTTAAAACGATCACAACCGATGATTCACTAGTCATTCTTATGTCCCCACAGGGACAGACATTTTCTCAGAAGATGGCTGTAGATCTTTCAAATGAAAAACATATTATCTTTATTTGTGGTCATTATGAAGGATTCGATGAAAGAATCAGGGACTATGTGGATATGGAAGTATCCATCGGTGATTATGTTCTTACTGGTGGAGAACTTTCTAGCATGGTCATAAGTGATGCGATTATTAGATTATTGCATGGGGCAATCAGACAATCCAGCCATGAAGATGATTCATTCTCCAATGGGCTATTAGAGTATCCACAGTATACGCATCCTGCAGAATATGATGGAACACGTGTTCCAGAGGTACTGCTTTCTGGTCATCATGAAAATATTCGCAAGTGGAGATTAAAGGAATCATTAAGACGTACAATGATCAGAAGACCTGATTTATTGGAAGGTAGAACATTTACAGAAGAAGAATTAAAATTACTGGAAGAAATAAAAGAAAATTATTGATATCCGTGATAAAAGATGTTATTATACCTAAGTCGTATGACACAGAAGCTCCGCTGATGATACATCATGAACTTCCAAGACTACAATTGATATAATAGGAGGAAAATTGATCATGAACATGCAGTTAGTAGATCAGATCACAAAAAACCAGTTAAGAAGTGATATTCCAACTTTCAAACCTGGTGATACTTTAAAAGTATTCGTAACTATTCAGGAAGGTAACAAATCACGTGTTCAGTTATTTGAAGGTGTTTGTATCGCAAGAAAAGGTAAAGGTATTGGTGAAACATTCACTGTTAGAAAAATTTCTTACGGTGTAGGTGTAGAAAGAGTATTCCCAATTCATTCACCAATTATTGATCATATTGAAGTAGCTAAGATCGGTAAAGTACGTAGAGCTAAATTACATTACTTACGTAACTTATCTGGTAAAGCAGCTAGAATTAAAGAATTACGTAAATAAGAAAGAATGGGGGAGATATCCTCCATTCTTTTTTTCTCTTTGAAAGTAGAGGTTTATTAATGAAAAAGAAAGTTATAGCAGTAATTGCGGTTCTTGCCCTTGTAGTACTGGTGAGATCCTGTCTATTGCCCGTGACTGTCAGCGGGACATCGATGGAATCCACATTACAGGATGGAGAATTTGCGATTATGTCTAGAGATTTTAGTGTCATTAAACGTTTTGATATAGTTGTTTTAAGCTCTGAAACACTGAAAGAGACAATTATTAAAAGGGTTATTGGCTTACCTGGAGAAACAATTGAATATAAGAACGATAAACTCTATGTCAATGGGAAATATGTGAAGGAAACGTTCTTAGATCAAAGTTTTAAGGAACAAAAGAAAAGAGAAATGGAAAGTCCACTTTTTACTAATAATTTTAAAGTCACTCTTAAAAAGGGAGAATACTATGTGTTAGGTGATAATCGACTTAACTCTGTAGATTCTCGTGCTTTAGGTACTTTTACAATAAAAGATTTTAAGGCAAGAGGTGGAATTATACTTTATCCATTCAATAAAATGGGAAGGACTGAGTAATATGGCACAAATACAATGGTATCCTGGTCATATGGCGAAAGCAGAACGAGAAATTGAAAGCAAGATCAAACTTATTGATATTGTTATTGAACTTGTAGATGCTAGAGCACCATATTCTTCAAAGAATAGGACATTTGATCGTATTATTAAAAACAAGCCAAGACTGATTGTTATGACGAAAAAAGATTTAGCAGACAATCAGGTGACTGAATTGTGGATTGATGCTTTTAAGAAACAGGGCTACGAAGCAATGACAGTCAATCTAAAAAGCTTTAATGAATATAAAAAGATTATCAATAAATGTAAGCTGGTACTTCGTGAAAAAATGGAAAAAGAACGAAGCAGAGGCTTAAAGCCAAGAGCTATTCGGGCAATGGTTATCGGTGTGCCTAATGTAGGGAAATCTACATTTATCAATCAGCTCGCTAAAAGAAAAGCAGCTGTCACTGGCAATAGACCAGGTGTCACTAAGGCACAGCAGATCATCAGGGTGGACAAAGATTTTGAACTCTTTGATACACCGGGCGTATTAGCTCCAAAATATACAGATGAACAGATTGCCAAGAACGTAGCGTTGATTGGTTCAATCAAATTAGATATTCTTCCTCGAGATGATCTATTCATCTATGCAATCTCATATTTAAATAAGTACTATCCATCAGCTCTTAAAGAGCGTTATGATTTATCATTTGATGAACAGGAAGACTGGGTACTTCCAGTATTTGAACAGATTGCTAAAGTGAGACATCTTAAGAAAGTGAGAGGAGAAACAGATTACGAAAGAGTCATGGATCTATTCTTTAAAGATCTATTTGATGGTGCTTTTGGATCTGTATCATGGGAAAGACCAAATGTGTGAAAGACTTGAATTTGAAAAGAAAGCAAGAACATTAGGCTACCATACAATCATAGGATTAGATGAAGCAGGAAGAGGTCCAATGGCTGGACCTCTTGTTGTTGGAGGCGTTATTTTTCCAGAAGATTACTATGATGAACGCATTAATGATTCAAAAAAATTAACAGAAAAGAAAAGAGAAGCATTATTTGATATTATCATAGAAAATGCTTTAGCTTATAAAATAGAAATAATTGATGTAGAAGAAGTTGATTCACTTAATGTCTATCAGGCTTCAAAAGAAGGGATGCTACGCATTATCAGAAGCATTGACAAGAAACCTGATTTCGCATTGACAGATGCTATGCCATTAGGAAATGAGCTTCCACATGAAGCAATTGTCAAAGGCGACAGCAAGTCACAATCGATTGCTGCAGCAAGCATTTTAGCCAAAGTGACAAGAGATCGACTAATGAAAGAATATGGAAAAAAATATCCAGAATACGGCTTTGAAAAGCATAAAGGATATGTCACAAAGGCACATAAAGAGGCACTTAGAAAATATGGGGTTACACCAATTCACAGAAAATCTTTTGCGCCAGTTCAAGAAGTACTTAATGAACAATTATCTTTATTTGATTTTAATGATGTTGATTAATGTTAAAGAAGTGGTATAGTAAACATATCATTTATAAGGAGAAAGCATATGATTACATATTTATTAAGCCTATTCTTTGGAATTGTAGAAGGAATTACAGAATGGCTACCAGTAAGTTCAACAGGTCATCTGATTATTCTTGAATCATTTCTTAATATGAAAAAAATGCTCGGAGCAGACTTCTACAGCATGTTTGAAGTGGTGATCCAGTTAGGAGCAATCATGGCCGTTGTCGTTATTTTCTGGAATGAAATTTGGCCATTTAGAAATAAACAGGAAGAAGAAGGTATCAAGCGCTATGTTGATTTTGAAATCATCAATCTATGGCTAAAGATCCTTGTAGCCTGTGTACCAGCTGCCATTGTTGGTGTTCTCTTCGATGAACTCTTTGAAAAATGGTTCTATAACCCACTATGCGTCTCAATCGCATTAATTGTATTTGGTGTTGCTTTCATCGTTGTAGAAAATAAAAATAAAGATATGAAACCACGTGTTCGTTCTTTAAAAGCAATCAATGGGAAAACAGCTTTCCTTATTGGTATGTTCCAGCTTATTGCCGCAATCTTCCCTGGTACATCTCGTTCAGGTGCGACTATTGTCGGAGCCTTAATGATTGGTGTATCAAGAACAGTAGCAGCAGAATTTACATTCTTCCTTGCTATTCCAGTCATGTTTGGTGCAAGTCTATTAAAGATGGTAAAATTCGGCTTTGCCTTCACTTCAACACAGCTTATTACTTTAATTATTGGATGTGTTGTATCATTTGCGGTATCAATGGTGATCATCAAGTTCTTGATGGCCTATATCAAAAAACATGACTTCAAGGTCTTCGGATGGTATCGTATCATTCTTGGTATTCTTGTATTGCTGCTAGGAGTCATGGGTGTTATCACTACACATTAAACTGATCTATCAAGATCAGTTTTTTTATGAGAAAAAAGGCCTCTTTTTATGAATAAAGATAATAGGAGGTTACACCATGAGTTGTCTACTTTATCTTAAAATATTAGACAATAAAGAATTCGTTATCTATTATAAGAAAAGAAACTATTATTACATATGTATGCGTTATTTCTTGGTCTATCCTTTATCAGAAAAAGACTATGTCTACATTGATAATCTAGCTAAAGAAATAAGAGAAAAGAAGAATGTGAAAATGATCAAGGCTATCAAATCATGTTCTTTTTCTTTATGGAATAATAATGGAGAACATATCTATGTTGTTTCTACTAACGATCAATTATCTTACATGATTATTGGGGCAAGCCTTATTGGTTTATTGTTAACGCCAAAGAAACAAAGAATGTTTATAAAAGAGCTTTCTTATAAAGATGAGTGATGGTAAAAATGACATATGGAAGAAATACTTGTTTATTTTGCATTAAAGTACAACGGAGAATTTGATCTTATTTTAAAAGCTTTAGAAGAAAAGGAATATGTGGAAGAGGAAGATAAGAAGAGGATGCTTTCAAAGGTAAAAAGCAAGTACACGACTATTATCAGTGAAGATTATCCTGATCAGCTTAAAGAGATTACCTGTCCACCTTTTGTATTGTTTTATTATGGAGATTTAAAGATTCTTAATAAGAAATGTATCGGCATGATCGGTACCCGTCATCCTTCTTGTTATGGGAGAAAAGCGACACAAACATTGATTAATCAGCTATCTCATGAAGAGATCACTATCATTTCAGGAATGGCCATTGGCATTGATGGAGAGTGTCATCGTGAAGCGATGAGGAATCATCTTCGTACCTGTGCTGTTCTTGGCAGTGGGATTGATTATTGCTATCCTAAAAAACATGAAGAGATGTATCGTCAGATGAAAGAAAATGAACTTGTCATCTCTGAATATCCATTAGATATGATGCCAAGAAAAGATTGTTTTCCAAAAAGAAACAGATTGATATCCGGCCTTTCTTCAAAAGTGGTTGTCATGGAAGCACATCGAAAAAGCGGTACGATGATTACGGTAGGATTTGCGTTAGAACAGGGAAAAGATGTATTGGCAGTACCAGGAAGAATAGATGATCCACAGGGCTGCAATGAGCTTATTGCACAAGGTGCAAAGATTGTTTTGAAAGGTGAAGATATTATTGAAGAGCTATATTAATGTTGACAAATATTTGTTAAATGTTTAATAATAGGAAAGCGTAAGGAGGCGATACACATGAAAAATCTCGTCATTGTGGAATCACCATCTAAATCAAAAACTATTGCTAAATATTTAGGGGAAGATTTCATTGTTACATCTTCTAAAGGGCATATTCGCGATCTTGCAACGACAGGAAAAGGCGGTCTTGGTATTGATCTAGAAAATGATTATGCTCCTAACTACTCTATTAGTAGAGGGAAAAAAGATGTAGTGAAAGAATTAAAGAAATATGTAAAAGATGCTGACTATGTCTATCTCGCAACCGATCCCGATCGTGAGGGAGAAGCGATTTCTTGGCATTTGGCACAGGTCCTTGATATTGATATGGATCAAAATAACCGTATTGAATTCCATGAGGTTACTAAAAATGCAGTTACACAGGCATTGGAACATCCAAGAAAGATTGATCAGAATCTTGTAAAATCTCAGGAAACAAGACGTGTTCTAGATCGTATCATCGGTTTTAAGCTTTCTAAATTATTACAAAGAAAGATCAAATCGAAATCAGCAGGACGTGTACAGTCAGTTGCATTAAGATTAATCTGTGAAAAAGAAGAAGAAATCAAGGCGTTCGTACCAGAAGAATATTGGAATATCACAGCGTCTTTTGAAAAAGATCATACAAAATTTGAAGCTCAGCTTACAAAACATAAGACTAAGAAATGTGAAATCAAGAATGGAGAAGAAGCACAGAAGATCTTTGATTCATTGTCAAAAGATTTTACTGTTGAATCATTAAAGAAGAGCGTTAAGAAGAGAAATTCTAAGGCGCCATTCATTACTTCTACATTACAGCAGGAAGCCTCTTCTAAACTTAACTTCAAGGCAAAGCGTACAATGTCCATTGCTCAGAAGCTTTATGAAGGTATTGATTTAGGAGAAGATACTGTCGGTCTTATTACCTACATGAGAACGGACTCCATTCGTTTAGCACCTGAGTTTGTGGCAGAAGCAAAAGACTATATTACAGAAAAATATGGTAAAGAGTACGTTGGTCGTGCTAAGGTTTCTAAGAAGACTGAAAATGTTCAGGATGCCCATGAAGGGATTCGTCCAACTAGCATCAAGAGAACACCTGAGAGTGTTAAGAAATATTTAAGTGCTGAACAGTTTAAGCTTTATTCATTAATATACGCACGTGCTATGGCATCACTTATGGCACCAGCAAAAATGGATGCGACTTCAATTGTTCTTGATAATAATGACTACAAATTCAATGCATCAGGAAGCGTAATGAAGTTTGATGGTTACTTAAGAGTCTATGGTCAATATGAAAAAGCAAGCAATGAAGTATTGCCAGCTTTAAAAGAAGAGGAAGTATTAACTTCAACTGATATTGATAAACAGCAGCATTTCACTAAACCACCAGCACGCTATACTGAAGCGAAGCTGATTAAAGAACTTGAAGAATTAGGAATTGGTCGTCCATCTACATACGCCTCAATCATTGATACTATCGTGACAAGAGACTATGTACAGATTGACAATAAGTCATTCATTCCTACTGAATCAGGCATTCTTACTAATAAGAAACTGCTTGAATATTTTGATTCTATCATCAATGTAGAATACACAGCTTACATGGAAAATGCCTTGGATGAAATTGCGAACGGAAAGGATACCTATGTCAATGCTATCTCTAAGTTCGAAGAAAAGTTTGAACCACTTCTAGAAAAAGCATATGATGGCATGGAAAAGATTGAACCAAAGAAAACAGGAGAAAAATGTCCTGAATGTGGTGGAGATCTTGTCGTACGTAAAGGACGCTATGGAGAATTTGTAGCTTGTTCAAATTTCCCTGAATGTAAATACATCAAGAAGGATGAAAATGACAAGACCGGAGAACCAACTGGGGAAACATGTCCTAAGTGTGGTAGCCCTATGGTCTATAAGAGAGGACGCTATGGTATGTTTGAAGCGTGCTCAAATTATCCAAAGTGCAAGCACATTAAAGGACAGGAACCTAAGGAAACAGGAGAAAAATGTCCTAACTGTGGAAGTCCGATTGTCATTAAGCGAGGACGATTTGGGGAATTTAAGGCTTGTTCTAACTATCCTAAGTGTAAGACAATTATTAAAGATACAAAGAAAACTGACGAATAATGGACTGCTTTGCAGTTCATTTTTCTATTTTTTCATGATAATATGAAGACGGTGATAAATATGGAAAAAAGAGTAAATGTAATCGGGGCAGGACTTGCTGGGGTAGAAGCTGTTAATCAGCTTGTTCGTGCAGGCATTCCTGTTAACCTTTATGAAATGCGTCCTGTCAAAAGTACAGATGCACATAAAACAGAATTTTTTGCGGAACTTGTATGTTCCAATTCATTAAGAGCTGACGGATTAAAGAATGCGGTGGGTGTCTTAAAAGAAGAAATGACAATGAATCATTCATTGATCATTGAATATGCCAGAAAACATGCGGTACCCGCTGGTGGATCATTAGCAGTAGATCGCTTTGGCTTTAGTGAAGATATAACGAATTATATTAAGAACCATCCATTGGTTAATGTCATCAATGAAGAAGTAACTAAGATTCCTGAAGGACCTACTATCATTGCTTCAGGACCTTTGACAAGTGATGGCTTATCTAAAGAAATTGCTAAACTGTTAGGAATGGAAGAATACTTCTATTTCTATGATGCAGCAGCACCTATTGTAGAGAAGGATAGTATCAACTTTGATATTGCCTACTATAAATCACGTTATGATAAAGGGGACGCTGAATATATCAACTGTCCAATGAACAAGGAACAGTTTGATGCTTTCTATGATGCATTAATTAATGCAGAAACAGTGAAACCACATGATTATGAAGAAAAATTCTTTGAAGGATGTATGCCATTTGAAGAAATGGCCCGCAGGGGAAAACAGACATTATTGTTTGGTCCAATGAAACCAGTAGGACTTGAAAAAGATGGTGGCAAAAGAGATGAAGCAGTTGTTCAGCTTCGTCAGGATAATGCGGTTGGCAGCCTTTATAATATCGTAGGATTCCAGACTCATTTGAAATGGGGAGAACAGGATCGTATTATTCATATGATTCCAGGATTGGAAAATGCCAAGATTGTCAGATATGGAGTTATGCATCGTAACTGCTTCTTGAATTCACCAATGTTTTTAAAACCAACATATCAGTATAAAGATCGTGAAGATCTGTTCTTTGCTGGACAGATGACAGGTGTAGAAGGGTATGTAGAATCAGCACAAAGCGGAATGGTTGCCGGTATGAATATGGTAAGATATCTTAAAAATGAAGAACCAATCGTCTTCCCAAGACAGACTGTCATGGGATCATTGGCTTACTATATCACTCATGCCAGTAAGACGGACTTCCAGCCAATGAAGGCTAACTTTGGTATTTTGCCTGATCTTGAGTTTAAGGTGAAGAAGAAGGAAAAGAAGGATGCCTACGCAAAAAGAGCGATTGATAAGATGAAAGCATTTATTGAAGGTAACTACAGTGAATAAAGAAAGAGATGCATTTTTGCATTATCTTAAATATCAAAAGCGATATTCTGATTTGACTTATCAATCGTATCAAAGAGAAATAAATGATTTTATTAGCTATATGAGAAGAGAGTCGCTTTCTTCTTTTAAGGAAGTAGATTATCTTTTCATCAGAAGCTATCTTGTCTACTTGAATTCAGAAGGATTATCACATGTGACAATCAATCATCGATTGAGTTCTTTAAGAAGCTTTTTCAAGTATCTTGCTAGAAACAATGACATCAAGATGAATCCTTTCTTATTAGTTAAATCATTAAAGACAGGAACCCACAATCCAGATTTTCTTTATGTAGAAGAAATGATGGGGTATCTTGACAGCATTGAAACCAAAGATGATTTGGGCGTAAGAAATAAGGCGATGCTTGAATTAATGTATGCTTCAGGATTAAGATGTGCGGAAGTTGTTAATCTTAGATTAGAGAATGTTCATCTTGATGAATCTCTTCTTCTTGTAGAAGGGAAAGGCAACAAGCAGCGTTATGTACCATTTCATTCTTATGCCAAAGAATGTCTTGTAAAGTATCTTGAAACATCAAGAAGAGAATTGATGGCAGCCTATCATGAAAATCATGATTATGTCTTTGTCAACAGAAGAGGAAAGAGACTTACAAACAGAGGAGTGGAAAATGTGGTCGATCGCACAATGGCTCACTATGATCCACTAAAGAAAATTCATCCTCATACTATTCGTCATTCCTTTGCGACACATCTTTTAGATGCAGGCATGGACATCAGGGTGGTACAGGAACTCTTGGGACATTCCCACCTCTCTACAACGCAGGTCTATACGCATGTGTCAAAGAAAAAACTGCAGGAAGTGTATGAGCGTGCCTGCCCAAGAGTGGCTTTAGAAAAATTAAGCAATAATTCTCAATAAAAATTAAAATTTTCAATTGACGAGCTAGTTGAAAGATGGTAGTATACTTTTGTTGTAGACCTCTAGCTACAACCGCTCATAAAAGGTATTAAAGCAATCAGCTGCCTTGGTTGGCGAGTCTAAGAATATTTACAAAAGGAGGTACATCAATGTACGCAATTATTGAAACTGGTGGAAAACAGTTAAAAGTTGAAGCCGGAGATACTATTTTCGTAGAAAAATTAGATGTTGAAGCTGGCGAAACATATACTTTTGATAAAGTATTATTAGTTGGTGACAAGACTGTAAAGATTGGTAATCCTTATGTTGCTGGTGCTACTGTAACAGCTACTGTTGAAAAACAGGGTAAAGAAAAGAAGGTTACTGTCTACAAATATGAACCAAAGAAACATTATCATAAAAAACAGGGTCATAGACAGCCTTATACTAAGTTAACTGTTAAAGAAATCTTAGGTTAATATGATAAAGGTTCATTTTACCAGCCGTCAAAATCATGTAAGACTTACAGTAAGTGGTCATGCTGGTTCTGATGAATATGGTAAAGATCTCGTTTGCGCAGGCGTGAGCACTGCAGTGACTGGTGTGTGCAACACATTAGCAAAGTACGGTTTTTTAGACCGTGGGACAATCGAGATGCAAGAAGGTTATGTCTGTATTGAAACGGATAACGCAACACGTGATGATCAATTAATACTAGAGACTTTGATGATTACATTGGCTTGTGTAGAAGAATCAAATGGGCAATACATTCACATAAAATATGAGGAGGAATAAGACAATGTTATTCAAATTAAATTTACAGTTATTCGCTTCTAAGAAAGGTGTTAGTTCTACTAAGAACGGCCGTGATTCAGAATCTAAACGTTTAGGTGCTAAATTATCAGATGGTCAGTTCTGTACAGCTGGTTCTATTATCTATAGACAGAGAGGAACTAAAATCTTCCCAGGTACTAACGTAGGTAAAGGCGGAGACGACACTTTATTCGCAAAAGTTGACGGTGTTGTTAAATACGAAAGAGTTGGAAAGAAAAAGAAACAGGTTTCTGTATATCCAGAAGCTTAATGAAAAGGAATCCCAACAGGGGTTCTTTTTTTAGTGATAATGCAGTAAAATAATTATAAAGTAAAAGAGGTGAACAAATGAAATTTATCGATCAGGTTAATATCTATGCTGAAGCTGGAAAAGGTGGCGACGGTGTTGTTGCATTTAGACGAGAAGCCCATGTTCCAAAAGGTGGACCAGCCGGAGGAGATGGCGGAAAAGGTGGCAGCATTGTTTTTCATGCAACTCATTCCCTCACAACATTATTAGATTTAAGATATCAAAGAGAATATAAAGCTCGTGCTGGACAGAACGGTATGGCTAAAAAGATGTATGGTGCTGATGCAGCCGATCTTATTATCAAGGTTCCTGTAGGGACTGTTATTTATAATGCAGATACTGATCAGCTATTAGCTGACTTAGTGGAAGATGGACAGCATGCGACAATCTGTAGAGGTGGTCGTGGTGGTAGAGGTAATGCAAGATTTGCATCTTCTAGAAACCCTGCTCCAACAATCTGTGAACGTGGTGAACCTGGGGAAAAGATGAATCTTAAGGTCGAACTTAAGCTATTGGCTGATGTTGGATTAGTAGGATTCCCTAGTGTTGGTAAATCTACATTCCTTTCAGTTGTCACTAAGGCAAAACCTAAGATTGCAGATTATCATTTCACTACTATTGTCCCTAATTTAGGTGTTGTTCAGGTAAAGGATGGCCGTTCATTTGTTATGGCGGATCTTCCTGGTCTTATTGAAGGTGCATCTCAGGGACGTGGTCTTGGACATCAGTTCTTAAGACATATTGAAAGATGTCGTGTTATTGTTCATATCATCGATATGAGCGGTAGCGAAGGCAGAGATCCATATGAAGATTATGTTCAGATCAATAAGGAACTAGAAGAATACAATTATGGATTAATGAATCGTCCACAGATCATCGTAGCTAATAAGATGGACTTGGATGAATCAGAAGAAAATTTACGTCGTTTCCAGGAAAAAGTAGGAGAAGATGTAAAAATCTATCCAATGATTGCACCTATTCATGAAGGTTTAGATCAGATCTTATATGCTATTGCAGATACGTTGGCAACTGCTCCTGAATCTGTTATGGAAGAAGAGGAAGACAGTGTTCTTTACACATTCGAAGAAATGGATACACCTCCATTTGAAATCCATAATAGAGGAAACGGTTTATGGATTGTCACTGGTGAAAAAGTGGAAAAACTTGTACAGATGGCTTCACTTTACACAGATGATGGATTCAAGCGTTTCGCTAGACAGATGAGAAATCTTGGTGTCGATGAAGCATTACGTATTTCAGGTGCCCAAGATGGCGATACAATTCGTATCATGGACTTTGAATTTGATTTCTATAATTAAGTATGATGATTATTCATCATACTTTTTTGTATCCATTTATGATAGAATAGACAGGAAGTCTAGGAGGATACGTATGTATAGCTATATTAAAGGATTGATTGTCGCACTTGCGAGTGATCATATTGTTATTGATAATAATGGGATAGGTTATCTTGTCTATGTACCTAATCCTTATGCTTTCACAAGAAATAAAGAAGCGACAGTTCATATTTTTCAAAGTATTACTGAAAATGATATGCGCCTTTATGGATTTGAAACAAGTGAGCAGAAGGAACTCTTTTTAAAGCTTATTAAAGTAAAAGGAATTGGACCAAAGAGTGCAGTGGCTATATTGGCAACTGGCAATGTTAATGATATTATTCAGGCTATTGAAAACAGTGATGCCAAGTTCCTTAAGAGTTTCCCAGGCATTGGACCAAAAGCAGCACAGCAGATTATTCTTGATCTAAAAGGCAAGTTCGATGGTGTTGAACGTATTGAAGCATTAAGTGGAGATGCGAAAGAATATGAAGAAGCAATTGAAGTGCTAGTTGCATTAGGATATAAACAGAAAGATGTAGAAAAAGTCATGAAGACAATCAGAAATGAAAATCTTGATACCAATGGCTTTGTGAAGAAAGCATTAGCTTTAATGACTAAATAAAGAAAGGAAAGGCATTATGGATCGTGATGTATATGATATTGATGAACATATTGAAGATGAAGAAAGTAGTCTAAGACCGATTTCTTTTGATGAATATGTTGGACAGACAGATCTAAAAGATAATTTAAGAGTCTTTGTAGGGGCGGCTAAGCTTAGAGATGAATCACTTGATCATGTCCTTCTCTACGGCCCTCCAGGACTAGGTAAAACGACAATGGCGATGATCATTGCCAATGAGATGGGGTCGCATATTAAAATTACAACAGCTCCAGCTATTGAGAAGACAGGTGATCTTGTCGCTATTCTTACATCATTAAATCCTGGTGATGTATTGTTTATCGATGAGATTCATCGATTAAATAAGGTTGTAGAAGAAATTCTTTATCCGGCAATGGAAGACTATTGTGTAGATGTTGTCATCGGAAAAGAAAATACAACCCGTTCAGTACGTATTGATCTTCCACCATTCACATTAGTAGGTGCGACAACGAGGGCGGGAGACATCTCCGCACCGTTAAGAGACCGTTTCGGGATCGTCGCAAAGCTCGATTATTATAGTCAGGATGAACTGACACAGATCATTTCAAGAACAAGCGGTGTCTATGGAATGAACATGGATGAAGAAGCAAAAGTCGAGTTAGCTAAGCGATCGAGAGGGACACCACGTATTGCCAATAGGCTATTTAGACGTGTCAGAGATTTTGCTCAGTATTTTGGAGATGACATCATTACCCAAGACAGAACCAAAGAAGCCCTCAATCGTTTAAAAGTTGACCAGCTTGGATTGGATGACGTCGATCGCCGTTACCTGTTAGGTATCATCAATCGATTCCAGGGAGGACCGGTTGGTCTTGAAGCCTTAGCGGCAAGTATCGGGGAAGAATCTGTCACATTGGAAGATGTTTATGAACCATATCTTTTACAAAAAGGTCTAATAAAAAGAACACATCGTGGAAGAATCGCAACGCAGGCTGCCTATGATCACTTTCATATACCAAGAGATTTTGATGAATAATCAAAATCTCTTTTTATATTTATGAAGAAATTAAAATTTATTGCCTTCATTCTCTTGAGTATTGTATCAATGATCTATTCCTATAGACAGCCTGCTAAAATGGATCAGACTCAAGAAAAGGCTCTCTATATTACCTTAGAAGGAGCATTTAAAAAGACAGGGGACTTTGCGATTAAGGAAGGAATGACAATGAAGGATGTGATCAAGGAAGTAGGAATCAAGAAGAATGCCAACATTGATACATTGCCATTAGAACGCAGTGTAACGGCAGAACAGACAATCTATCTGCCTTATAAAAGAAATGGTCTTATTTCCTTGAATCATGGAACCAAAGAAGACTTTAAGAAACTTTCAGGAGTAGGAGAGAAGATGGCTCAAAGAATTATTGATTATCGTAAAAAGAATCGCTTTAATTGGATTGAGGATTTAATGAATGTTCCTGGCATTGGAGAAAAGCGATTCTTGAACTACCGTGATTATATATGTTTATAAGATATCATCTCTTTTATTATGCTCTCTTTCTTATTCTTGTCATACTTGTAAAAGATTCATGGGTCTTCTTGATCTTCCTGATTCCTTATCTTTATTTCTTCTATAAGAAAACCTCATGCATGTCTATAATAGTGGTTGTCATCTTGTCATTTAT
>OCVV011210521.1_pt1 | contig 14780 bp, 8 predicted proteins | sample 1539721 | NCBI WGS metagenome assembly OCVV01 (sample SAMN02144230, study PRJEB22623) | gut metagenome | biome: sheep rumen | host: Ovis aries | place: New Zealand
AGCTCCTTCATGACGGCATAGATTCCGCCCGCCTCGTTAAGGTCTTCCATATAGGTATCTCCCGCAGGAGCCAGATGGCAGAGGTTCGGCGTCTTCTCGCTGAGCTCGTTTGCCATGGATACCTCGAAATCAAATCCTGCTTCATGAGCGATGGCCGGCAGATGAAGCATTGTATTCGTAGAACATCCAAGCGCCATATCTACAGTGAGCGCGTTTATGAAAGCTTCTTTCGTCATGATATCTCTCGGCCGGATGTTTTTCCTTACCATATCCATGACAGCCATACCTGCATGTTTGGCAAGCTTTATCCTTGCGGAATATACAGCCGGGACAGTTCCGTTTCCGCGAAGTCCCATTCCCAGAACCTCTGTAAGAGAGTTCATGCTGTTTGCCGTGTACATGCCGGAACATGAGCCGCATGTAGGACAAACCTTCTCTTCATATTCTTCCACGTCATCGGACGTCATGGTTCCTGCGGTATAGGATCCCACTGCCTCGAACATCGAAGAAAGGCTTCTCTTTCTTCCTTTGAGATGTCCGGCCAGCATAGGACCTCCGCTGATAAATACGGTAGGTATATTCAGGCGGGCCGCTGCCATCAGCAGTCCCGGAACGCTTTTGTCACAGTTCGGGATCATTACAAGTCCGTCAAATTTATGGGCCATTGCCACACATTCCGTAGAATCACAGATCAGATCTCTGGTAACCAGCGAATACTTCATTCCTGAATGTCCCATTGCAATACCGTCACATACGGCGATGGCGGGAAATACGACCGGAGTTCCTCCTGCTTCGGCAACGCCGAGCTTAACAGCCTCTGTGATCTTATCCAGATTCATATGTCCCGGAACGATCTCATTGTAGGAGTTCACGATTCCGATCATCGGACGCTTCATCTCTTCTTCTGTCATGCCAAGCGCGTTAAAAAGACTTCTGTGCGGCGCCTGCTGCATACCTTCTCTGACACAATCACTTCTCATCATTAATCTCCCTTCAAATACGCTCCCAGAGGGATGTATTATAATTTACTAAAGCTTCCCGCATGGCATTTCTGAAGCAGTCTGATCATGACGATGACTGATCCTTCATCTTGAAGAGGGAAGTTTTTATAATTTATTTTCCTATCTGACTTCATCCCGCCGCGGCCGGAAACATCATTTCCCCGCCCCGGAGCATGACTGTCAGATCTCTGCGGCAATGAGATTTCCCATCTCTACCGTATTTGTCAGTTTCATGCCTTCCGCCATGATATCCTGTGTCCTGTAGCCTTCGGCAAGCACTTTCTTTACAGCCTCCTCGATATCATCCGCCTCCCTGTCAAGATCCAGTGAATAACGGAGCATCATGGCTGCGGAAAGGATAGTGGCGATCGGGTTCGCCAGGCTCATGCCGGCAATGTCCGGAGCGGAACCGTGGCTCGGCTCATAGAGACCAAATTTCGTTTCATTCAGACTTGCTGAAGAAAGCATACCGATCGAACCGGTCACCATGCTTGCCTCGTCCGAAAGAATGTCTCCAAACATGTTTTCCGTAAGAATGACATCGAACTGAGCAGGATTTCTCACCAGCTGCATAGCACAGTTGTCTACCAGCATGTTTTCAAGCGTAACCTCAGGAAAATCCGCTGCAACCTCAGCCGTGATCTTTCTCCAGAGCCTTGAAGAATCCAGAACATTAGCTTTGTCAACACTTGTGACCTTTTTCCTGCGCTTCATAGCGATCTCAAATGCGCGTCTGGCTATACGTCTGATCTCGTTTTCATTATATTTCAAAGTATCTACGGCAGTCATCACGCCATTGTCATCGTATGTCTTTCTATCGCCGAAGTACAATCCGCCTGTCAGCTCACGTACAATGATCATATCGAATCCGTCAGGGATCAGACTGTCTTTGATCGGGCACGCACCTTTCAGCTCATTATACAGATAAGCCGGGCGGAGATTCGCGAACAGTCCAAGCTCCTTTCTGATCTTCAGAAGACCTGCCTCCGGACGTTTGGACGGCTCCAGCTTATACCACGGAGAAGTCGCCGCGTCGCCGCCGATAGAACCCATAAGTACAGCGTCACAGGTCCTGGCCTCTTCTATTGTCTCATCGGTCAGCGGAATACCATGTACATCAATGGATGCGCCGCCAAGCAGCAATTCTGAATAATTAAAAGTATGTCCATACTTCCTGCAGACCGCATCAAGAACCTTTCGGGCCTCCTCTGCTATTTCAGGACCGATGCCGTCTCCTCTGATCAAACCTATTTTAAATTCCATTATTTAACCTCTTTTCCAAAAAAGATGCTCCGATGCATGTTTTCGGGCAAAAAATTCTTTTAAAAAGCGTTTTCCCGTAAAATATTTCCGTCCATGACGTTATCCGGGTATAATACGCTAGAATCCATAATACTTTAAAAGAGAAATTATTTCAATACTTATCTTTTAACGTATTGTTTTTTAAGCCCTTAAGCTTATATAGGACAGCATTTTACAGTTTATCGTTCATAATAGAATAAGAATTTTCCGGAGGGTTTGTTTCATGGGAAATTGACGAAATTTACTGTGAAACAAGAAAAAGCCCCATGTCCGCGTAAAGGAACATGGGGTCCGGCTTCTTTCTGTCCGATCTTTCTCTTTTTAAGAATTTTAAGAATTATTTCTCCTCTGCAGCCATGTCAGGTTTTTCTACCTGAGCAATCGCTTCTTTTTTCATCGGAATACGGCAGTTTTTATTATTACCAAACTCTACGATGACGTCATCCTCGGAAATATCAATGACGATGCCATAAAATCCGCTTGTAGTAACAACCGCATCGCCTACCTCAAGTGCGCTGAGCATAGAACTCAGCCTCTTCTGCTCTTTCTGCTGCGGACGGATCATCATGAAATACATGATGGCAAAAAGAGCAACCATCATGATCACCATACTCACGGCACTGCTTGAGCTGCTTGAACTTGCAAAAATCATCTTTAAACCTCCAAATTTTATATATATTCTATATTTCTATCCCTGTTATTCCTCTGCCCGATACAGGACCGAAAATCCCGCCGGTTCCAAAAACCTTCAGGCAGACCAGTGAACGCAATCTCCATAAGGGGAGTTATACATTCCATAACCCGCCGCTTAAGAAGCGGGGAGTCTTCTCACATTAAGATAAATACGTACCTATACATAATACACAATCCTTATAAAACAGGCAAGCAAAAAATCCTGTTTTATTCCTCTTTCATAGACTCCAGCATACTCTTTTTGTATTCGCTGTAGGTACCTTTTCTGATCTCATATCTTATTTCTTCCATCAGATGATTGTAAAAATAAAGATTGTGCAGTACACACAGACGCATGCCCAGCATCTCTTTAGCTTTCATCAGATGACGTATATAAGCTCTGGAATATCTCCTGCATGCAGGGCAGCCGCATTCCTCATCGATCGGACGGGGATCAGTCTCATATTTTGCGTTAAACATGTTCAGATGTCCGTGCTTCGTATAAACATGTCCATGCCTTCCGTTCCTGCTCGGATATACGCAGTCAAAGAAATCCACTCCCCGGTCAACCGCCTCAAGAATATTTGCCGGAGTTCCCACGCCCATAAGATATGTAGGTTTATTTCTCGGAAGCTCAGGGACAACGCTGTCTAATATCTCATACATCTGCTCATGCGTTTCTCCGACGGCAAGTCCGCCCACCGCATAGCCATCCATATCCATCTCGCTGATCGCCTTTGCGTGCTGTGTACGGATATCCTTATATATCGCGCCCTGATTAATACCGAACAGCAGCTGCTCCTTATTGACCGTATCCTCCCGGCTGTTAAGCTCCTGCATTTTTTTTCTGCAGCGCGCCAGCCATCTGGTCGTCCTGTCCACAGACTTCTGTACATACTCTCTCTCCGCCTTGCTGGACGGGCACTCATCAAAGGCCATCGCGATCGTGGAACCCAGATTCGACTGGATCTGCATGCTCTCTTCCGGACCCATGAAAATCTTATGACCATCTATATGGGATCGGAATGTTACCCCTTCCTCCCTGATCTGCCGAAGCTGCGCCAGAGAAAATACCTGAAAACCGCCTGAATCAGTCAGGATAGGTTTGTTCCAGGACATAAATTTATGCAGTCCGCCCATCTTCTTTACGACCTCATCTCCCGGTCTCAGATGAAGATGATATGTATTAGACAGTTCGATCTGTGTGCCGATCCCCTCCAGATCCTCTGTAGAAACTGCTCCTTTAATAGCCGCCGCTGTACCTACATTCATAAACACCGGCGTCTCTACTTTTCCGTGGACGGTCTCAAAGGATGCGCTCTTTGCTTTTCCGTCTTCTGCGACTATCGTATATTCTGCCATTAGGATCCCCCTGTAACTTGATATGACTTGAATTTTAATCTTAACACAAACATGTCCCCGATTCAACCGGTACGCGCACTGATCAGCGCCCCTGGATCTGCCTCCCTGCTCCATTACGCTCCGGTCTGAATGATGATCATTCCGTTCATGAATGACATGCGGGAAGTTTTAATCATCCGGACAAAAAATGCAGCTTTTTTCTCCAAATATCTCATTTCCGGACAAATTCCTACCTAATAAATGTTATTTTATCTTCCTTTCTATAATCTTTTGTGTTGTATTTCAAAAATCGTTATCGTATAATACCTTAACAAAAAACAATTATTATTATCACAAGGGCGGATCATGTACAGCGCCTTATATTTGGAGATTTAATGATGGAACATTCAGTAAAAAAACTGGGAATCGATGTCGGTTCCACTACAGTAAAAATAGCAATCCTTGATGAGGATGATAATATTCTGTTTTCTGACTATCAGAGACATTTTGCCAGGATCCAGGAAACACTGGCTGAGCTGCTTCAGAAATCCTGCTCCGGGCTTGGTGATCTGACCGTCCATCCTGTCATAACCGGCAGCGGCGGATTATCTCTTGCGTCAAACATCGGCGTCCCCTTCACACAGGAGGTTATCTCTGTTTCCACGGCTCTTCAGCACTATGCGCCAAAAACGGATGTGGCGATCGAGCTTGGCGGAGAGGACGCAAAGATCATCTATTTTGAAAACGGAAATATTGAACAGCGTATGAACGGTGCCTGTGCCGGCGGTACCGGAGCTTTCGTAGATCAGATGGCTGCTCTGCTGCAGACAGATGCTCCGGGCTTGAATGAATACGCAAAGGATTATCAGGCTATATATCCTATCGCTGCCCGCTGCGGCGTATTTGCCAAGACAGATATACAGCCTCTGATCAACGAAGGCGCTACCAAAGAGGATCTGGCAGCCTCCATTTTCCAGGCGGTCGTTAATCAGACCATATCGGGACTTGCCTGCGGAAAACCGATCCGCGGCCACGTAGCCTTCCTTGGCGGCCCTCTTCATTTCCTTTCGGAACTTCGGGCTGCATTCATCCGTACTCTTAAGCTGGACGATGAGCATACGATCATGCCGGACAATTCTCATTTGTTCGCAGCTATCGGTTCAGCCATGAATTACAGATATGACAACACCATTTCCCTGCAAGAGATGGCCTCCCGTCTGGCAGCAGGCGTAAAAATGGAATTTGAAGTAGCACGTATGGATCCTCTCTTTGCTTCCCGCGGGGATTACGACGATTTCCTCGCAAGGCAGAGCGAAAACAACGTGGCCACCAGCGATTTTTCCACATACGAAGGAAACTGTTATCTGGGTATCGACGCCGGCTCCACTACCACAAAGGCCGCAGTCGTTGCCGAGGATGGATCTCTGCTTTATTCTTTCTACAGAAATAACAACGGAAGTCCTCTGGCCACTTCCATCCATGCAATCCAGGAGATCTATAAAAGGATGCCTGATACCGCACGCATTGCATATGCATGCTCTACAGGCTACGGAGAAGCTTTGATAAAGGCTGCGCTGATGCTGGATGAAGGGGAAGTGGAAACGATCGCACACTATACGGCGGCAGCTTTCTTTGAACCTGAAGTCGACTGTATCCTGGACATCGGCGGACAGGATATGAAATGCATAAAAATCAGGAACAACGCCGTAGACAGCGTTATGCTTAACGAGGCCTGTTCGTCAGGATGCGGCTCCTTTATTGAAAACTTTGCAGAATCCCTGGGATATTCCGTACAGGATTTTGCGAAAGAAGCTCTTTTCGCGGAGCATCCGATCGACCTTGGTACGAGATGTACCGTATTCATGAATTCAAAGGTTAAACAGGCTCAGCGTGAAGGCGCTACGGTTTCCGATATTTCTGCAGGCCTTTCTTATTCGGTAATTAAAAACGCTCTTTATAAGGTAATCAAAGTATCCGACGCAGCGGAGCTCGGACGCCATATCGTCGTTCAGGGAGGTACTTTCTACAATGACGGAATCCTCCGCGCTTTTGAGCAGATCGCGGGATGCCACGCCATCCGACCGGATATCGCCGGAATCATGGGCGCTTTTGGCGCGGCTCTAATCGCCAGAGACCGCTGTGAAGGAAAACAGACTACGATGCTCTCTATTGATAAGATCAACGAGCTTCAGTATTCAACAAAAATGGCCACATGCAAGGGCTGTACAAACCGCTGTCGTCTGACGGTCAACCGTTTCTCCGGCGGCCGCCAGTATATCAGCGGAAACCGCTGTGAGAGAGGTGTCGGCAAGGAAAAGAACGCAAATCATATACCGAACCTTTACGAATATAAATACAAACGGCTTTTTGACTACACCCCTCTTAGTGAGGACGAGGCCGTCCGCGGAAAGGTCGGAATACCGAGAGTTCTGAATATGTATGAGAACTATCCTCTCTGGTTTACTTTCTTTACCGCACTCGGCTACCAGGTGGTTATTTCTCCGACGTCCACCAGAAAACTATATGAGCTTGGCATTGAGTCCATTCCAAGCGAGTCAGCCTGCTATCCGGCAAAAATTGCACACGGTCATATTTCATGGCTGATCAGTCAGGGTCTTAAATTTATCTGGTATCCCTGCATACCGTATGAGCGGGAAGAATTCCCGGACGCGGTTAACCATTATAACTGTCCGATCGTTACATCTTACGCGGAAAATATCAAGAACAATGTGGATGAGCTTAAGGATCCTTCCATTAATTTCATGAATCCTTTCGTTGCTCTCACATCCGAAAAGATACTTGCTGATGAGCTTGTAAAGGTTTTCTCTGATATACCGGAAAAGGAAGTACGTGAAGCCTGCCACGCCGGCTGGGTCGAAATGGCTAATGTACGGCGCGACATGCAGCGTAAAGGCGAAGAAGTTCTGAAGTGGATGGAGGATACCGGTCATCATGGTATTGTTCTGGCGGGGCGTCCGTATCATATCGATGCAGAGATACATCACGGTATCCCGGACATGATCACATCTTACGACGTAGCTGTCCTGACAGAGGATTCTATCTCCCATCTGGCGCCTGTGGAAAGACCTACCCGTGTTAACGACCAGTGGATGTATCATACACGTCTCTATGCGGCAGCGAACTATGTGAATAAACGTGATGATCTGGATCTGATCCAGCTGAATTCCTTTGGCTGCGGTCTCGACGCCGTTACTACCGATCAGGTGTTTGAGATCCTGGACAGCGCAAATAAAATATATACATGCCTGAAGATCGATGAGGTCAACAATCTGGGCGCCGTAAGGATCCGTGTCCGCTCTCTTCTCGCGGCTATACGTGTTAGGGAGAAAAAGGGCGAAAAGAGGATCATCAATCCTACCAGTACAGAACGGCCTATGTTTACAAAACAGATGAAGAAAGAACGGTACACCATTCTGTGTCCGCAGATGTCACCGATTCACTTCTCTTTGCTTGAAGCGGCTGTGAATGCCGGCGGCTATAATCTGGTAGTCCTTCCAAACGACACCAAAGACGCAGTTGATGTGGGCCTGAAATACGTTAATAATGACGCCTGCTATCCTTCTCTGATCGTGATTGGTCAGATGATGGAGGCTCTTCAGTCCGGCGAATATGATCTGGATCATACCGCCCTGATCATGAGCCAGACAGGAGGCGGCTGCAGGGCTTCCAACTATATAGGATTTATCAGACGCGCATTAAAGAAGGCCGGTATGGAACAGATCCCTGTAATTTCCGCAAACCTTTCCGGACTGGAAGGCAACCCGGGATTTACGATTACTCCAAAGCTTGCGATCAAGGCTGTTTATGCTGTAGCGATAGGCGATATCTTTATGCGGTGCCTGTATCGCATGCGTCCATATGAAAAGGTGCCCGGTTCCGCCAATGCGCTTCATAAAAAATGGGAATCTATCGTCATAAGATTTCTGACCGGAAGAAATATATCAAACCGGAAGTATAAAGAACTTTGCCGTGCAATCATCCGTGACTTCGACAGACTGCCGATCACGAACGAGCGCAAACCCCGTGTGGGGATCGTGGGAGAGATCCTCGTTAAATACTCACCGCTCGCAAACAATCATCTGGTAGAGCTTCTTGAATCAGAAGGCGCGGAGGCTGTGGTTCCGGATCTGATCGATTTCTTCATGTACAGCTTCCATAACAGCAGCTTTAAGGCTGAACATCTGGGAGCAAAGAAATCCACTTCCGCCCTGACCCAGATGGCGATCAAAGCTGTCGACTGGCTTCGCAAAACAGCCGCGGAAGAATTCAGAAGAAGTAAGCACTTTGATCCGCCTGCAGATATTAAAAAGCTTGCCGAATATGCTTCCCCGATCGTTTCCGTTGGAAACCAGACCGGTGAAGGCTGGTTCCTTACAGGCGAGATGATGGAACTGATCCATGCAGACGTACCAAACATCATATGTATCCAGCCGTTTGCATGTCTGCCGAATCATATCGTCGGCAAGGGCGTGATCAAAGCCATCCGTCAGAAATATCCGAATGCGAATATTGCGGCGATAGACTATGACCCGGGTGCTTCCGAAGCCAACCAGCTGAACCGTATCAAGCTTATGCTCACTACGGCGGTACGCAACTTATACGACGCGTCATAATATCAGTGATGCTTTGCTGACTTCTTTTGTGCAGTATGTGAATCCTTCCGGAGGATCTGCTTCATAGAAGATCCACATAATTATCTCCGAAAGAGCCAAAAAGGTCCCGCGGATCACGTTATGATCTGCGGGACCTTTTTATCTGATCTGTTCGTAGATTCCCTCTGCATCTAATCTATATGCATGAAGCAGCTCCTCTGCCTTTCCGGATCTTCCGAAACAGTCATTCATGCCTATCCTCTGCACGGTAACCGGAGCCTTGCTGCTGATGAACTCTGCCACCGCGCTTCCCAGGCCGCCTATCACCGAATGTTCCTCGACGGTTACTATCCTTCCTGTCTTTTGTGCATATTTCAGCACCAGCTCCTCATCCAGAGGTTTGATCGTATGCATGTTTATAACGGCTGCGTCAATACCATCCTTTTCTGCCAGCTTTTCGGCAGCTTCCAAAGCTTCTCCCACCAGTATACCGTTGGCAATGATCGTCATATCTTTTCCATCTCTCATAACGATACCCTTGCCGGCTTCGAATCTGTAATCATCATTGTCATTGATCACCGGCACAGGATATCTGCCGAATCTCATGTATACCGGTCCGTCAATCTCATATGCGGCTTTGATCATGGCTTTTGCCTCGATGTCATCAGACGGACACATAACAGTCATCCCCGGAATGACTCTCATCAGAGCAAAATCTTCATTGCACTGATGTGTCGCTCCATCCTCGCCTACGGAAACGCCGCCATGAGTCGCAGCGATCTTTACGCCAATCTTCGGATATGCGATGGAATTTCTGATCTGATCAAAGGCTCTTCCTGCGGCGAACATGGCAAATGTACTCACAAAGGGAACTTTTCCTGCCGTCGCCAGTCCGGCCGCAATTCCCATCATGTTTGCTTCCGCTATACCACAGTCAATAAATCTGTCAGGAAATACATTTTTAAACCGGATCGTCTGTGTGGCTCCTGCCAGATCCGCATCCAGTACCACAACATTATCCTTTTCTTTTCCGAGCTCCGCCAGCGCATCGCCCATACTCTCTCTGGTTGCGATCTTCTTTACTTCTGACATAATGCTTCACCTGCCTCCCTCAGCTCATTCATTGCCTGCTCATACTGTTTATCATCAGGCGCTTTTCCATGCCATCCAACCTGGTTTTCCATATATGATACGCCCTTTCCTTTTACAGTATTCAGGATGATGGCCGATGGCTGCCCCTTTATCTCCCGGGCTTCTCTGAAGGCTTTGCGGAGCTGATCCATATCATGTCCGTCTGCAGTTATCGTATGGAATCCGAACGCCTCTGTCTTTTTATCAAGCGGTCTCGGATCTACTACCTGATCCAGAGTTCCGTCGATCTGAAGCTCATTCACATCTATTATCACCACAAAATTATCAAGTTTGTGATGTCCGGCAAACATCATAGCTTCCCAGATCTGGCCCTCCTCCATCTCTCCGTCTCCGCAGATAACATAAGTTCTGTAATTTTTGCCATCCATTTTTGCCGCCAGCGCCATTCCCACTCCGGCGGAAATGCCCTGTCCCAGTGAACCTGTACTCATATCCAGTCCGGGAGTATGCTTCATGTCCGGGTGCCCCTGAAGATATGAATCTATCTTTCTAAGTGTTTTAAGATCCTCTTTCGGGATAAAACCTTTCTCTGCGAGGACCGCGTATAATGCAGGCGCCGCATGTCCCTTTGATAAAACAAGTCTGTCTCTGTCCGGCGCGTCGGGATCTGACGGATCGGTATTCATCTCTTCAAAATACAGATATGTAAGCACATCTGCCAGAGAGAGTGAACCGCCCGGATGCGCCGCTCCCGCGCAATAAACTTCTGTAACAATACTTTTTCGCACTTCATTTGCGATCTGCTGAAGCTTTTTTGTCTCCATTCTTTCCTCCCATGCGGATTTTATTTGTTCAAGTCCCGCTCGCGAGACCTGGCGCGGGATCCGGGTCAGCTTCATCTGACATTTTCCAAACCGAATCCCTGTGCATCCTCGCGGATCGTTTATCTCAATTTGAGATTGCCGGCCTCTTTCTGTTTCTGTCTCGTTCTATAAACTGTCAATTACTATAGCACAGGCATTTTATAATTTACAGTATTTTTTCTCTGCAATTTCAATGCATTTTCCCACAGTTACATAACTTCATCTTATATTTTGCTCATCCGAGCCATATTTCAGCGCTTACAAGAGACTTTGCGCGCCGCCGCACAGCAGCTTTGCTGCTTTCCTTTGTGCGGCGTGTGCATCCCCCGGAGGGTTTGTGTCATAGGAAATGAAATTATCTATAGGAACAAAGTCCGCGAGCGGACTTCAGCTTCCCAGCCCCTCAATCCTGAGAGGAGCGAACCGGACTTTGCGCGCCGCCGCACGGCAGCGCAGCTGCCTTCCTCTGTGCGGCGTGTGCATCCCCCGGAGGGTTTGTGCCATAGGAAATGATATTTCCTATGACACAAAGAGAACAGCGTAGCAGCTTTATGGCTGCTACGCTGAATAATCTTACTTTTTATTATGTTTTAATAACCTTCTCCACTGGTTTCTGATGAGTAAGTGATATCATCACCGCCGCCGGAAGTGTCTGTTCCCGTATCGGAACCGCCGGAATACTCCTCATTTCCGCCGGAATAATCACTCTCCGAATATCCACTGCTCTCAGATCCGCTTCCTGAGCTGCTTCCTGAGCTGCTTCCGCCGGAATAATCGCTTTCAGAATCAGAATCATAATCATTATAATCATAATTATTGTAACCGGAACTTCCGGAATTTCCGGAATTGTCGTAATTATAATCATATGTGATATCATTCTCATCCACATCATCTTCTTTAACGATAGTGGACTCTGTATTGACAAAAGTCTTCTGCTCCACATTTCCGTAAACGGGATCTTCTTTGGCTCTCGCAATAGCTGTCTCCGGAACTACATCCGCCTCGGTAAGCTTTGTTCCGCTAAGAACCTGATTGATCAGCATGGACGCCGATGATACCGCGTAAGCATCCGGATAAGTAACATACAGACTCTGAGAACCTGTGGAAGCTGTCACGTTCATTCCTCCCTCACCGGTCACGGAGTAGGAATTAATATTCCATGGAGTTCCTGTATCCTGAAGGATAAGCTTTATGAACTCAGCGATCTGATCATAACTGATGCTTGTGTCAAACATTCCCTGAAGACTTGCGAGTATATCATTGTAGTTTGAAATAACATTTGCAGCGCTCGCTTTATCAATGATCGCCTTTATAACCTTCATCTGGTTTCTTCCACGGTCATTGTCGCCATCTGCGAGAGTCTTTCTCAGACGTGAGAACAGAAGCGCATGTGCGCCGTCGATCGTCGTTGTTCCCGGCTCCAGGAGTACATTCCCCTCGTTTGTATATATCGTCTCGTCCACCGTAATATCAATTCCGCCGATAGCGTCAACAAGCGTTTCAAATCCGGTAAAGTTTATCTGCATGTAATGGTTTACATCCACGCCGTAAAGTGTTCCCAGGGCCTGCATGGAATTTGTCAGACCGTAAAGACCGCAGTGCGTCAGCTTATCATAGCCATTGCCTTTCGCCGGGTTTTCCACATAATAATCACGGGGGGTATTTACAAGAAGTATCTCTTTTGTCTGAGGATTGCAGACAAAAAGAATATTCGTATCGCTTCTGCTGACCTCAAGAGTCTTCTCTCTTGTGTCAGAGCCGCTGAGATACAGAATAAACGGTTCTGTAATGCTGGATGTTAACGCAGGTGTCTCCGGCGTATCTACAGACGGCGTCGTTTCCTGCTGTTCGATCTCTATCGGGATCTCATACAGGATCCTTGTCTTATTGTTAAAATCAGCATAATCCTCCATATCGTCCAATACTGAAACATAGGCCTCGCTCATAATCATTCCGTTGACCTGACCCGTATACAGAGCATCTACCGCTTCAAATACGGTTTCGTTGTTAACGGTCTGGGGAACGATAGAAGTCTCCTGCTGCAGCGCGGTTATGGCCTTCTGAAGGTTTTCACCATCAAAGCTGTCAGAAACGGCAAATGTATAAGCTGCGGCGTCGGTAATCTCTTTTGCCGAATCATTTTCCATTACATAAACCGCAAATTTCGACGTTGCCGTCTTTGGCGCTGCTATATCCTTAACAGTATTGTCAAGTTTCGTAAGCATCTGAGTACCGATCAGGAAAACAACTGCAGCTACTACAGTCAGCATAATTCCTATGGTACGTCTAATGGTGTACACCGCATTCCTTTTTCTTTTCTTACCCGGTATAAACATTAGCAATGCAATGATCAGTGTAACAACGACCATCAATGCAATAAGCATGATCAAATAATTAGTCGGAAGTATCCCTACTTTTGAAACGGATAAAACCGAAAGGACTTCCACCACAATCAGCATGATCAGTGTGATCACTGATAAAATAGTGAAACTTCTGTTCTTACTGTTATTCATTATCTACTCTCCTGAAAAATAAAGAAACTTTTCCTTGTTAAAAAGGGTAAATCACGTGTAAAGTTTACTTCGTAAAACGAAACTTGTAAATAGTTTTATAAAATTTTATGCAATAAAAGTACTAAAAATCCTAAAAAACGTGCAGTTTTTACAAAAGGACGCCCCTAAACAGCCTATATTTCATTATACGTGATCATATGTCTTCTGACCCAGTCAATCTCGGCTGCATATCCTTCATCGTCGTTTGGCGTTTCGAGTATAAACGGCTTGTCCTGAAGAGCGGGATGCTGTACGACTTTCTTTATCGTCTCTTCTCCTATATAACCTTTTCCCAGTTTCTCATGTCGGTCTTTCCGTGCTCCGCATGGATTTTTACTGTCATTCAGATGGATCGCGTATAATCTGTCAAGCCCGATAATGCTGTCAAACCTGTCAAGTACCCGGTCAATGCTTTCATCAATAGCATATCCCGCATCCCAGATATGACAGGTGTCCAGACATACCCCTATATGGTCTTTTTCATTTACCCCGTTTATTATTTTTTTCAACTCTTCGAAAGTTCCGCCGATCTCGGTGCCCTTCCCTGTCATAGTCTCCAGCAGCACCATCGTATTCATTTCCGGAAACATTGCCCCGTTCAACGCACTGACGATCATTTCCGTTCCCGTTTCACTTCCCTGACCCACGTGAGCCCCGGGATGAAAATTATAATAATTCCCCGGAAGGTATTCCATGCGGATCAGGTCTTCTTTTAGAATATTTACGGAAAATTCCCTTACATTATCCTTGCCTGAACTTAAATTCATCGTATAAGGCGCATGAGCCACAAGCGGGCCGAAACCGTTATCCTTAAGAATCGTTTTTAGCTCATTCACATCCTTCGGATCAATATCCTTTGCCTTTCCTCCTCTCGGATTCCGGGTGAAAAACGCAAAGGTATCGGCGCCCAGCTCAACTGCCTTTCTTCCCATGGCGGCAAAACCGCCTGCCGAGGAAATATGATTTCCTATATATATCATATTCAGCTCACTGTTCCTTATAAAACAACACTTTAACCAACAGGATTATGATACAAACAATATAAAAAACCGGAAATACCAGCAGCTTCGGTATTTCCGGTTTTCTATACAGGGGATGAGAGAATCGAACTCCCGCTAAGAGTTTTGGAGACTCCTGTCATACCATTTGACCAATCCCCTTTATGCTCATGTCCGACGTACCTTCAAAACCGCATATATAAATCTACATCATAATCCTTTTCCCCCGGGCTTCCCTGCCGCCTTCGGCTGGTCCGCCGGGTATCCATAAGAACCTGTACACCGCTGTTTCCGTTCCGCTTCCGCTTCCCTTCCGCAGCTTCTCTAGGTCAAGCCCTCGGCCTAT
>OCVV011349046.1_pt1 | contig 14777 bp, 10 predicted proteins | sample 1539721 | NCBI WGS metagenome assembly OCVV01 (sample SAMN02144230, study PRJEB22623) | gut metagenome | biome: sheep rumen | host: Ovis aries | place: New Zealand
AAAAAATGATATTAAATGCATTATAGGAACTTCACCGTACAACGTCAATAACACAAATGCGGGAAAGGCACGAAAAGAACAGGCTGTCAGATTACTTTCTCCCGCAGGAAATCCGCCAGCAGGAGGCCGGCCTTCCGGTTCCATTCCGCGTTGGGGTGGGAGCGGGCGCCCATGTCTTCCTCACGGTAATCCGGCAGGGCGAAGGTGAAAAGATCCTGCAGGCCTTCCCGGCGGGCAAGCTGGACCGCCTCTTCGCCCAGCTCCGGATGGCAGTCGGAGGCGGGGAGAATCCAGACGATTTTCGCGGAAGGATTCTTTTCCCGCACCAGGCGCAGCAGGGACAGCGCCCCCTGCACCACCCGGTCCCGGTCCCGGGAGAAGGACCCCTTCTGGTTCATGCCGTTCTGGTCGTTGGTGAGCAGGCGGATGCAGACGATATCCGGCTGCCAGGAGGAGAAATCATAGGGCTTCGTGCATCCCCGGGCCTCGGCGGCCGGCCCCTGCAGGACGCCGGCGATCTCCCCGTAATGGGCGGTGAGGGTATGATCCGGATTGTGCTCCCAGTCCCAGCAGACGCCCCATCCGCTCTGGGAGAGGATCCGGCGTTCGGCGCCGAGGACATCGCAGGCAACCCAGGAGTAATTGCCCCGGGCGGAAAACCACTGGGTGATCCATTCATCGTTGCCCCGGGGGGCCAGGGCCCCTTCGCCGGAGGTGAGGCTGTCGCCGACGAACTCGATCTTCAGGGGATGGACGGGAGGCGCTTCAAGCTCTCCCCGCAGGCGGAGGGTCCGGAGAAAAACCGTGGCCTCCGGCTGGTCCGGCATGCACTGGGTTTCCTTCAGCAGGGTGATGACACGGGCGTTCTGGGGTTCCATGCCAAGCACCAGGGGATAAAAGCGGACCCCCGGCTCCACGGGAAAACGGGTGACCGGCGCGCCGTCCGCCAGGACGATCATCCACATGATGGGGGAGAAGGCGGGAGCTTCCAGCTCCGCCCACAGGTCCGAGCCGCGGAAGGTGCATTCCAGGCCGCTGCCGGTCCAGTCCAGCGCGACGGGAGTACGGGAAAGATCCATCCGCCCCAGCAGGCGGAAACGGGAATCCTCCGGGTTCACGGGGATAGTCAGCATGGTTTTTTCCTCCTTGAATACGGGACGCCTGACGGCAGAAAAAAGCCGGGTTCCCGTGAACCCGGCTGCCAAAGGATTATTTCAGCATGGACTTTTCCCAGCAGTCATAGGGCTTGAGCCCCAGCAGCTCCACAACGGTGGGGGCTACATTGGCCAGGCCGAAGGGACTTTCGGTATCCATTTCATGACGCTCGTCCGGATCATGGATGATGAAGGGAACGGGACGCAGGCTGTGGGCGGTGCGGACGGAGATAACGCCCTTCTTGTTCTTCTCCAGCATCTGGTCGCTGTTGCCGTGGTCGGCGGTGACCACCAGGATGCAGCCGTGCTCGTCGCAGGCCTTCAGGATCCGGGCCAGGCACAGGTCGACGGTTTCCACAGCGATTTCCGTGGCATCCAGGTTGCCGGTGTGGCCCACCATGTCGCCGTTGGGGAAGTTGCAGCGGATGAAGCCGTATTTGCCGGATTCGATGGCGGCGATCACCAGGTCGGTGATTTCGGTGCCCTTCATCCAGGGGCATTCATCGAAGGAGCGGACATCGGAGGGAACCTCCTGCCAGGTTTCCAGATCCTCGGAGAACTTCTCGCTGCGGTTGCCGTTCCAGAAATAGGTGACATGGCCGTACTTCTGGGTTTCGGAGCAGGCGTACTCATTGATGCCGTTTTCCACCAGCAGCTCGGTCAGGGTGTGGCGGATCTGCGGCGGATTCACCAGGTACTTGTGGGGAATATGCAGGTCTCCGTCGTACTCCAGCATGCCGGCGTACCTGACGGCGGGAACCGCGCCGCGGTTGAACTTGTCAAAGGAGGCGTCCCCGTCAAAGGCCATGGAAAGCTCCAGGGCCCGGTCGCCGCGGAAATTGAAGAGGATCACGCTGTCCCCGTCCTTCATGGGACCGACGGGAGCGCCGTTCTCCGCGATGACGAAGCCGGGCAGATCCTGGTCGATGACGCCGGGCTCCTCGGTGCGGTAGGTTTCAATGGCTTCCCGGGCGGAGGCGAAGGAGCGGCCTTCCCCGTGGACATGAATATTCCAACCCTTTTCCACCATGCCCCAGTTGGCCTGGTAGCGGTCCATGGTGATCTGCATCCGGCCGCCGCCGGAGGCGATGCGCCCGTCAAAGGAGGCGTCGTTCAGCTCCGCCAGGGTGTTCTCCAGCCGATCCACATAGTCCAGGGCGGAGGTGGCGGGAACATCCCGGCCGTCCAGCAGGATATGCACACGGGCCTTGCGGACGCCTTCCGCCTTGGCTTCCTTCAGCATGGCCAGCAGGTGGCTGATGTTGCTGTGGACATTGCCGTCGGACAGCAGGCCGATGAAATGGAGGGAGCCGCCGGAGACCTTCACGCCGGAAACCAGGTCCTTCCAGGTGTCGGATTCATAGATCTTGCCGGATTCGATGGACTCGTTCACCAGCTTGGCGCCCTGGGAATAGATCTGTCCGCAGCCGAGGGCATTGTGGCCTACTTCGCTGTTGCCCATATCATCATCAGAGGGGAGGCCGACGGCGGTGCCGTGGGCTTTGATGATGCGGAAGGGATCATTCGCCTTCAGCGCGTCGAGGGTGGGGGTGTTGGCCCTCAGAACCATATTGCCCAGTTCTTCGGATGATTCACCCACGCCGTCCATGACAACCAGTACAACGGGTTTTTTCATAAGAGACATCCTCCTGTATGTTGCAATTGCGCCGGCGCGCGGGGCGCGCAGGCGGGAAAACTCACATCCATCAGAATACATCAGGAGCCGGGAAATGTCAATCTTTTCAAGGGGTTTGGGCACACAGGGGACAAGTCCGGGAACGCTTGACGTGCATGGTCCGGGAGTGTATAATGGCACAAGCCACTTAAAGCTTCTTCGGGGATGGGTGAAATTCCCTACCGGCGGTGAAAGCCCGCGAACTGAGCCGAGAGCTCAGCCGATCCGGTGTGATTCCGGAGCCGACAGTACAGTCTGGATGAGAGAAGAAACGGTACAGCGTTCATTCCGCCGCTATGCGCGATACCGCCCCTCAGAGCGAAGCTGCTTTGGGGGGCGAATATTTTGCAAGGAGTGAACCTGAACAATGAGCAACCGTAACACAACCGCACTGAGCATCGGAAAAATGACCCGGATCGGCGTACTGGCCGCCCTGGGCGTGGTGCTGTCCCTCATCGAGTTTTCCCCCCTGCCCGGCGCTCCCTTCTACAAGCTGGAGGCCAGCGGGGTCGCCATCATGCTGGCGGGATTCTCCATGGGAGCCCCGGCGGGAATCGTGACCCTGCTGATCAAGGACCTGATTGGCCTGCTGGTGCACACCGGCGGCGGCTGGGTGGGCCAGCTGGCGGACTTCATCGCCCTGGCAGCCTTCATGCTTCCCGCGGCGCTGCTCTACGCCCGGAACAAGAGCCGGAAGACGGCGCTGATCGGAATGGTGGCCGGAATTGCCGCCCTGACGGTGGCGTCGGTGCTGGCTAACCTGTATATCCTCTTCCCCGCCTTCGGAATCAAGAACGGGGGAGACTACATCGTACCCTTCACCATTCCCTTCAACCTGATCAAGGGAGCCGCGCTGACGGTGATCACGGGGCTGATCTACAAGCCCCTGAGCCCGCTGCTGCATGAGAAGATAAGATAAAAAGGAGAACACCCGTAATGCCGATGGACGGACTGATGGTGGGATTTGCCGCCAGGGAGCTGGACCGGACCCTGAAAGGGGGAAGGGTGGACAGGATTACCCAGCCGGAACGGGACGCGGTGGTGCTGGTGATCCGCGCGGGCGGAGAAAACCACCGGCTGCTGCTGTGCGCGTCGCCGAACAACGCCAGGTGCCACCTGACCAGCGCCGGCTTTTCCAATCCCCTGGAGCCCCCGGCGCTGTGCATGCTGATGCGCAAACAGCTGGCGGGGGCCCGGGTGGCGGAAATCCGCCAGCGGGACGGGGACCGGATCCTGGAGGTGGACCTGGACGCCGTAAACGAGATGGGGGACCATGTGCTGCGGCGGCTGGTGCTGGAGATGATGGGACGCCACTCCAACCTGATGATGCTGGACGGAGAGGGACGGATCCTGGAAGCGGCCCGCCACGTGAACGCGGAGATGAGCCGGGTACGCCAGATCCAGCCGGGCATGGCCTATGAGAAGCCGCCCCAGCAGGACAAGCTGAATCCGGAAGGGCTCCGGGGCGAAGAGCTGGAGAAGCGGCTGGAAGGGAAAAACGGGGATTTCGCCAAGGCACTGGCGGACACGGTGGCAGGGCTGAGCCGGGTCACCGCGGAGGAATTTGCGCTGCGAACGGCCGGAAGAGGCGGAAGCTGGCCGGAGGACCTGCGGGACGCCTGCGCAAAAATGGAAAGCCTGTGCCGCCGGCTGCCGGAGATGGCAGCTCCCTGCGTACTGCGGGGAGAGGACGGGGAGGCGGAGGATGTTTTCCCCTTCCCCTACCTGAGCCGGGATACGGGCCGGGAAGAATCCTTCGGAAGCCTGAGCGCCGCCCTGGACCATTTCTACGCCGGACGGGACGCCAAGGACCGGCTCAGCCAGAAGAGCGCCTCCATGATCCGGACCCTGAAGGGCCACGTGGACCGCTGCAGCCGGAAGCTGAGCCTGCAGGAGGAGGAGCTGGCCTCCGCCGAGCGCATGGATGAGTACCGCAGGATGGGAGAAGCCATACAGGGCAACCTGTTCCGGCTGAAGAAGGGCATGACGGAAGCGGAGCTTCCGGACTGGTCCGATCCGGAGGGCGGCACCATCACCGTGCCCCTGGACATCCGGCTGACGCCGAACCAGAACGCCCAGAAGTACTTCAGGAAGTACCAGAAGGCCAGGGCCGCCCGGGAAACCGCGGCGGTGCAGCGGGAAAAGACGCTGCAGGAGCTGGATTACCTGGAAAATATGCTGATGGACGCGGAGAACTGCACCGGGGAAAGCGAGCTGGAGGAGATCCGGCAGGAGCTGGTGCGCACGGGATACATGAAGCGGGTGACCAACAGGCGCCAGCAGCGGCAGCTGCCGGCCAGCCGCCCGTACCGGTATATGTCGAAAGACGGGATTGAAATCCACGTGGGAAGGAATTCCCTGCAGAACGACCGGCTGACCCAGGGGGCGGGGGGCAATGAAACCTGGCTCCACGCCAAGGACATGCCGGGCAGCCATGTAATCATCCGGACGGAAGGGGAGGTGCCCCTGGAAACCCTGCGCCAGGCCGCGCTGCTGGCAGCCTGGTACAGCAAGGGAAAGAACAGTTCCACCGTGCCGGTGGACTACACCCTCCGGAAATATGTAAAAAAACCCGCCGGAGCCGTTCCCGGGAGGGTGATTTACACCCACCAGAAAACGGTTTATGTTACGGCGGAGGAAGAGGAGATCCGGAAAATCCCGTCAATCGACGGATGATTCCGGCGGTCCGCCAGAATCCTTTTTCCGGTCCCGGGGCTTCCAGCGGCCGGAGAGCAGGAAGCCGAAGCCTACCAGGAAAGGCACACAGCCGGAGACGGCGTTTCCGTACCAGAAGCCGGTAATCCCCCAGTTGAGGGTGACGCCCAGCAAAAGGGACAGGCCGATCCGGCAGGCCACCCCGTCCAGCAGGGCAACCGCCAGGTTCAGCCGGGAGTTGCCGGAGCCGTTGATCAGGGCAAAGGACGGAGGCCGCAGGGTGCAGCCCAGATACTGGATCATGGCGACGGGAATATAAAGCTCCATCGCCACGGCGAGGACGGCGGAATCCTGGGAGAAAATGCCGAAAAGCCAGTCTGCCCGGAAAAGGGTGACCAGGGCAAAGATTCCCGAGGGAATGGCAACAATCCAGAGTGCGTGAAGGACGATTTTCGGAACGCGCTCTGTTTTTTTCGCCCCCAGGGCCTGGGAAACCATGGCGCCGCCGGCGGCGGAGATCGCCTGGGAAACGATGCCGATCATGTTTTCCAGCTTCCGGGCGATGCCGGTGACGGCGATGTGGATTTCCCCGTAACGGTTGATGTAGGAATTGACGAAAAGCATGGAAAAGGTGATGGCCGCGGACTGGATGACCATGGGGATCCCCAGGGACAGCAGCGGCCGGATCACATTCGGGGAAATCCGGAAATGGGAGGGCTTGAAATCGAAATGAATCTGCTCCCGGCCCCGGTACAGCAGGACCAGGGCGAAGAGGAAGCTGACCCCCTGGCCGATGACCGTGGCCAGGGCGGCGCCCAGCGGACCCATTCCCATGGGTCCCACGAAAAGCAGGTCCAGGACCAGGTTGATCACGGAGGCGACAGCGATGAACAGGAAGGGATGCTTTGAATCCCCCATGCCCCGCAGGATGGCGGATACCAGGTTATACCCGTAGATGAAGACGGTGCCGAGGATACAGGTGACGGAATACTGGCGGGTATATTCCCAGATGGAATCCGGGGTGTTCAGCCAGGCCATGATATCCCGGTAGGTCAGGAGGAAAAGGAACATGATGACGACCGCCAGGGATATCAGCAGGGTGAAGAGAGTGCTGACCATTTCCCCGATCCGGTCGGGGCGCTTTTCCCCCACATAGCGGGAGATCAGGATCTGACCGGCGTTGGAGAAACCCATGGCGATGAAGGTGATGAGCATCATCATTTCCCCGCCGACGGAAACGGCGGAAAGGCCGGCGGTGCCGACCATGCGGCCCACTACGATCATATCCACCATGTTGTAGACCATCTGCAGGAGCCCGGACAGGAAAAGGGGCATGGAAAAGCGGAGCAGCGTTCCCGGAACGCTGCCGGTGGTCAGGTCCCGGATCAGTTCCCTGTTTTTTCCCGACATGGCTTTCCCCTCCGAAAAGTACGAACAAAAAAGAGTCCGGGTTTCATTGTAAAACCCGGACTCTTTCCTGTCAACCGAAGGGATTTTATGCAGCCGGTGAGTCAGTGAGAACCGTCCCCGCGACTCAGTCCTCGTCAAAGGTGCAGCCGCCGATGAACTCCCGCAGCAGGGAAAGCGGGGGAATCTCGTCCAGCAGGGCGGGATCCATATCCGGCAGGTAGTTCAGGGCCTTGATCAGCCGGCGGGCCAGCAGGTAATTCGGGGAATCGGAGGGAACCTCCTTCAGCATGTCATAGGCGAAGAGCTTCAGGACGGGAAGCTCGTAATGAAGGGCCGTGTTGAGCATGCTGTCCGCGTTTTCCTGGTAGGCGAAGATGTATTTCTCCTCGCCCCGGCGGACGCTGGGCCACAGGGACAGGGTCTCCTCCGGATCATAGCTGCGGAACTGCTTGTCCCGCACAATCCGCCGGAGAAGGCGGACATCGGTGGTGCGGATCCGGTTGTGGTCATCCAGGTTCAGGACGGTCAGGGCGCTGGCGAAGATCCTGTAGATCTCGTCCGACGGCAGCCGGTCCAGGACGGCGGGATTCAGGCCGTGAATGCCTTCGAGGATGATGATCTCGCCCGGCAGGAGGGAGGTGGGGGGCGTCAGGTATTCCTTTTCCCCGGACTCGAAGTCATAGCCGGGCATGAAGACCTCCTCGCCGTTGAGCAGGCCGGTAAGGGTGTCGGAAAGGAGCTGGATGTCCAGCGCCTCGATGGTTTCAAAATCCCGGGTGCCGTCCAGCTGGACGGGAAGGTCATCCCGGTTGATGAAGAAGTCATCCATGGAGATCCGGCGGGAGGGATGGCCGTACATCTGCAGGTGGACGGCCAGGCGGGCGGCGGAGGTGGTTTTGCCGCTGGCGGAGGGCCCGGCCACCAGGACGATGTGCTTGTTCTGCTCGTGGATCTTCCGGGCGATATCATCAATGGCGGCCTCATGCAGGGCTTCATTCACCCGGATGAAGTTCCGCAGGCTGCCGTGCTCGATCATATAGCTGACGTCGGAAACGTTGGTGACGCCCAGGACCTCGCACCAGTGGGCACTCTGGCTGAAGACCTCCAGGTGCTTGGGCCGGTAGATGTAGGGAGCCGCGTGATCAAAGTCCTTGCCGGCGGGAAGCTGGAGCACAAAGCCGCCCCGGAGCTCGAAGAGGGTGAACACCGGAACATACCCGGTGGACACCGTCATGGCGCCGTAGAAATATTCCCACATCCCGTCGATGGAATACATGGTGATGGTCGGAACGGGACGGCGGCGGAGCAGCTCCACCTTGTCCGGCTGGCGTTCCTCCTCAAAGTAATGAATGGCGTCCTCCCGGCTCCACTGCTTCCGGGTGAAAACCAGGTCCAGCTCCACGATGCGGCGCATCTCGTTTTCCAGGCGGACGATGTCCTGCCGGTGCAGGTCCAGGCCCGGCAGGCGGACGAAGACGCCGTAGCCCACGGAGTATTCGATGCGCACCTGCTGATAGGGGAAGAGATGGCGGAGGGCGAGCAGCATCACGAAGCGCAGGGAACGCTCATAAATGCGGCGGCCTTCCTCGTGCTCCAGCGTCAGGGGCTGCAGGGTGCAGTCATGACGCAGGGGATCGTTCAGCTCGCAGACAATACCGCCGGACAGGGCTGCCAGGGTTCCGCGGGGAAAAGCGTCCAGCCCCTGCAGGCAGTTCCGGACAGTGGTCCCTTCCGGGAATTCTTTCTGGTTGTTCATGGATCGGATAATCATGAAGCGTCCTCCTTCGGAATTAGTCGAAGGGCATGCTGGACTGCTCGGCATTCAGCAGCTCTTCATCCGGATCGGGGAGAGCGCCGCCTTCGGCGAGGAAACGGGCCTGCCGCTCCTGCATCTGCAGCTGTTTGGTATGCACATAGGCCACGTTGGCCCCCGTTGCGGGAGCGGTGGACCTGGTCAGGATCTTTTTTCCGTCGTCATCGATCCGGAAACGCAGGCGGATCAGGATCCTTCCGTGATTTTTGCATTTGGCCACGGCGATATATCTGCCGGCACTCTGCTTTATATATTCGCCGTCGAGGACCAGAACCCTTCCGCAGCGGGGACAAACCGGATGAATTGCCGTATCGCTTTCCAGTCCTTCACGGACCGTGTCGAAAACCTCCCCGGCGGTTTTGGCCCTGGCGGCCTTGCGGGGATGAATCAGCTGGCGGGGCTGCTGGGGATAATCCAGGACGGCGGAGGGATCCGGCAGCGTCTTGAATACCAGGGCGGTATACCAGGCGTCATACAGCGCGTTGTGGAAGGCCATGGATTCATCGGGCTGGATTCCCATCATTTCCATGGCGGCCTTCAGGCCGGAACGGTCCCGGAGGTGATGCACATCGCTGAAAAGCTTCTGGATGTCACACAGGGGGGAGAGGGGAATATCCTCACAGCCGAAAAAGTGGATATTCTGATATAAAACGCTGATATCATCGCACCCCCAGGTCAGGAGGGTGTAATCCTCGCCGCACCAGGCGGTGAACTGCAGCAGCGCCTCCCTGAAATTGGGGGCGCCTGCCAGCTTTTCGGAATCCAGGCCCGTCATCCGCCGGATCCGGGGATGAATTTTAAGGTAGTGGGTGGGCGCGATGGGAATGGAAATAGCTTCCGCCGGGGTCAGGTCCGGCCCCAGGCGCACGGCTCCGATCTGGATCATTTCAAAGATCAGTTTATCGCCGACTTCCCGGTAGGGACGGCTCTGATAGGAGATGGGCTGATTCCATTCCAGGTCCAGTACGATATAGGTCATAATTCCTCCGACATGAAAAGATAAGGGGTTTCGGTTGATCTCAGGGCTGCTGAGAATCCCTGCACTGCAGGTCAGCAGCGCTTCGGTCCGCAACCTCAATCGGCGCGACTGGTCCGGGGCTGCTGCCCGTTCTCCGCTGAAAACTCTCCACTGGAGAGTTTTCCGGGCGCTCCGAACCCACAGGGCAGATCGCTTGTTTCGGTTGATCTCAGCGCTGCTGAGAATCCCTGCACTGCAGGTCAGCAGCGCTTCGTCCCGCCAAAGCGCCGGTGGCCCAGGCGATCTGCAGGTTGTAGCCGCCGGTATGGGCGTCCACATCCAGCAGTTCGCCGGCAAAATACAGATTCGGAAGGATCCGGCTGCACATGGTGGCCGGATCCACTTCCCGCACCTGGACGCCGCCCCGGGTTACGATGGCCTCCGTTACAGGACGCGGGGCGCGGACGGTGAGGGGAAGGGATTTCAGGGTTTCCGCCAGGCGGCGGCGCTGCTCCCCGGTAACCTGGCTGCAGCGCAGCGTATCCGGAAGGGAGCACAGGCGGGGAAAGAGGTCCGCCAGCCGGGAGGGCAGCAGGGAAGCCAGCTCCGTCTGGAGCTGCTTTTTGCCGCCGGCGGCAAAATCGCGCAGCAGGCGGGTGTCCAGCTGTTCCGGGGTGAGGCCTGGCTTCAGGTCGATCCGGAGGGAAGCCCCGGAAAGGTTTTCCGGCAGGTGACAGCTGGCCTCCAACACCAGGGGCCCGGAGATTCCGAAGTGGGTGAAGATCATTTCCCCCAGCTCGGTATACAGGACTTTTTTTCCGCTCCGGAGGGTCAGGGTGACATTCCGAAGGCTCAGGCCCTGCAGGGCGCGGGGCCATTCCTCCGCGGTCTCCAGCCCGACCAGCACCGGGGAAGGGGGCGTAACCGTGTGGCCCGCTTCCGCGGAAAGACGGTATCCGTCGCCGGTGGAGCCGGTGGAAGGATAACTGAATCCGCCGGTACAGAGAATCACGGCCCCGGCGGGGATCCGCTCCCCGGCGGCGGTGCGCACGGCGCAGACCCGGCCGTCCTTTGTTTCCAGGGATTCCACCTCGGTGTTCAGCCGCACTTTGACTCCTGCCCGGAGCATCAGGGAGGAGAGGGCCCTGGTAACGTCACTGGCCTTCTCAGATGAGGGGAAAACCCGGCGGCCGCGCTGCACGGTAACGGGACAGCCGGCGCTCTCCAGCAGGGCCATCATGTCCCGGGGAGAGAAATTGCTCAGGGCGGCGTAAAGAAAACGGGGATTCCGGGGGACCTGGGACAGGAAGGTGTCCAGGTCGCAGTCATTGGTCAGGTTGCAGCGGCCCTTGCCGGTGATATATACCTTTTTACCAAGCTTCTCATTCTTCTCCAGCAGCGTGACATCCGCCCCGCCGCGGGCCGCGAAAAGAGCGGCAGCCATTCCTGAGGCGCCGCCTCCGATTACTACAATTCCGGGCATGACGGCCCTCCTCTCCGGCTGTTTCCATCTTTTGCCCCGACAGATTATACGGGGACTCCCGGGAATTTGCAAGGCGGAGGGCAAAAAATCCCGGCGGCCCGGGGAGGGGGCGGGACGAACCGCAAAAAACCGGCGGCAGCGGTTGAAAAGAAAGGGAAAAAAGTGTACAATAACGGGACACAGGTTCCGCCGGGAGCCGAAAAAACAACAACGCAGAGGGAAAGCATGAGCGAAGAAAGAAAAGCCGCCGAGCGGCTTGCAGCGAAGGGAATCGGCGCGATCGTCCTGGTGGCGTTCGCTTTCTGGGCCGTTCCCCAGGTCTGGGACAAGCTTTCTCCCTTCGTGATTGCCATTCCGCTGGCAGCCATGCTCCAGCCGGTGATTTCCTTCGCGCAGAACAAACTGAAGATCCGGCGCGGCATCTCCGTGGTGGTGCTCGTGCTTGTGCTGCTGGGCATCCTGCTGGGGCTGACGTACTGGGTGATCCGGATCATTACGGAGCAGGCGCCTTCCCTGGTGGGGCAGTCCGGAAACATGATTTCCGACACGATCGGAACGCTCCAGCGGGCAACGGACAACCTGATGAACAACTCCTCGGCCAACTTCAGCCCCCAGGTGCAGGAGATGATGCGCAGCGCCTTCAGCAACGCCCTGAGCCGGATCAGCAGCTGGGCAACGGAGGCCGCCGCGGACGTGGTGGGGTTTGCCGTCAACATCGTGATGGGGCTGCCCTACGGGGTGATCTACCTCAGCTTCCTGGCGATGGCGCTTTATTTCATCACGCTGCATTACGCGGATATCCGCAGCTACCTTCCCGGCGGAAAACGCCGGCGGCAGGACAGCAATACCACCCGGCTGACCAATTCCGCCCTCAGGAGCCTGATGGGATATCTCCGGGTGCAGTGCACCTTTGCCCTGATGGTTTTCGTGGTCAGCCTGATTGCCCTGACCATTTTCGGCTTCAAGTATGCCGGGGCCCTTGCCATGGCGGCCGGCGTGATGGAAATGATCCCCATGGTGGGAAGCGGGCTGATGTACATCGTGATGGGCATTGCCTTCCTGCTTACCGGGGATCCGACCTCCGGCATCCAGGTGCTGGCGCTGACCGGCGTACTGCAGCTGCTCCGGAGGATCCTGGAGCCGAAGCTGATGTCCAACAATATCGGCATTTCACCGCTGCTGAGCCTGATCGGCATGTTTGTGGGCATGCGGCTGGGAGGCATCCTGGGCCTCATCGGCGGCCCGGTGGCCATGGCGGTGCTGGTGGGCGCCCTGCGGGGGAATCTTTTCAGGGATGTGAGCGATGACGTCTACATCCTGGCGCGGTGGCTGAAGAAACGCTGGGAGAAGGCCGGCGACGAGCCGGACGACGAACCCGGGACGGACGCCGGGGCGGAAGCGCCGGACGCCGCCGGGGAAACGGACGAAACGAAATAAACGGACAAGCGGAGGCTTTTCAGAATGACAACGGCCGCAAAGGACCGGGAATCCATTATCATACGGACCAGCGTCACGGGAATCCTGGCGAATGTGCTGCTTGCGGGCGCCAAGATGATCATCGGGCTGATTGCCCATTCCATTGCGGTGGTGCTGGACGCGGTGAACAACCTTTCGGACGCCCTGTCCTCCGTGATCACCATCATCGGGACGAAGCTGGCCGGGAAAGCGCCGGACCGGAAGCATCCCCTGGGACACGGCAGGATTGAGTACCTGAGCTCCATGATCGTATCCGCCATCGTGATTTACGCCGGTATCAACGCGCTGGTGGAATCCGTCCGGAAGATCATTCATCCGGAGGAAGCGGATTATTCCGTGCTTTCGCTGGTGATTATCGGACTGGCGGTGATTGTGAAAATCCTGCTGGGCAGGTATGTGAAAAAGCAGGGGGAGAAGGTGCATTCCGGGGCGCTGGTCGCCTCCGGCACCGACGCCACCTTTGACGCCGTCCTTTCCGCCTCCGTGCTGGCTTCGGCCCTGATTTTCGTACTGTCCGGCGTATCGCTGGAGGCCTGGGTCGGGGTGGTCATTTCCCTGTTCATCCTGAAGGCCGGCGTGGAGATGATGCAGGAGACCATCAGCATCATCCTGGGAAACCGGGCGGATCCGGAGATCAGCCGGAAGGTAAAGGAAATCCTGACGGCGGAGCCGGAAATCCGCGGCGCGTACGACCTGATCATCCACAACTACGGACCGGGGAGGAATTACGCCTCCGTTCATGTGGAGCTGCCGGATACCATGACGGTGGAGGAAGTGGACAGGCTGACCCGGAAGGTGGAAGCAAAGGTGTACCGGGAAACCGGCGTGATCCTGGCGGGAGTCGGGGTTTATTCCTTCAACACCGGAAGCAGCGAGGCGGCGGAGATCCGGAACCGGGTCCAGCAGGCGGTGCTCCAGCATGAATGGGCGCTGCAGATGCACGGGTTCTACGTGGATACGGAAGCGAAAACCATCCGCTTTGACGTGGTGCTGAGCTTCGAGGTGAAGCCGGAGGAAGCGCTGGCGGAGCTGTACGCGAAGATGAAGGAGCTGTATCCGGATTACACGGTGCAGATCGTTCCGGACACGGATATATCAGATTAACCGGGAGGAAAAGACATGGAGGATGTACGCGCATTGAACCCTTTCCGGCTCGGCTTCGGGCTGATGCGGCTTCCGAAGAACCCGGACGGCAGTATCGACATCCCGCAGGTGTGCGAGATGGCGGATCATTTTCTGGCGGCCGGCGGAACGTATTTTGACACCGCCTACGTCTACGACAACGGCCTGAGCGAAGCGGCCTTCAAGGCGGCTGTGGCGGACCGGTATCCCCGGGAAGCCTACACGATCTGCACAAAGCTGAACGCCTTTATGCAGTGCACCGATGAGAAGAGCGCGAAGCAGCAGTTCCTTACCAGCCTGGAGCGCACCGGAGCGGGATATTTTGATTATTACCTGCTTCACGCGCTGCAGCGCAACAACACGGACAAATACAACGGATACCATCTCTGGGACTACATCGCGGAGATGAAGGAAAAGGGCCTGATCAAGCACTACGGATTCTCCTTCCACGCGGATCCCCAGCTGCTGGAGCAGCTGCTGCGGGAGCACCCGGAGGTGGATTTCGTGCAGCTGCAGATCAACTACGCCGACTGGGAAAACCCCGGCGTGGCCTCCCGGAGGAACTGGGAAATCTGCCAGGAGCACGGAAAGCCCGTGGTGATCATGGAGCCGGTGAAGGGCGGCATCCTGGCGGAGCCGATTCCGGAGGTGAAAAAGATCCTGAAGGATGCGGATCCGGAAGCCTCCTGCGCCAGCTGGGCCCTCCGCTTTGCCGCGGGACTGGACAATATCCTGGCGGTGCTCAGCGGCATGAGCAGCCTGGAGCAGATGGATGACAACCTGCGCCACATGACGCCCTTCAAGCCGCTGGACGAAGGAGAGATGAAGGTCATTGCCCGGGCGCAGCAGGCGCTGGACGGGGCCAAGGCGGTTCCCTGTACCGCCTGCCGCTACTGCACCAAGGGATGCCCGATGCAGATTCCGATTCCGGATATTTTCACGGTTTACAACCGGCGGGAGGGAAGCCCCCATTTCCGGACGGTCCGGGAATACACCATTGTGACCACCGGCAAGGGAAAAGCGGCGGACTG
>OCVV012867390.1_pt1 | contig 14776 bp, 10 predicted proteins | sample 1539721 | NCBI WGS metagenome assembly OCVV01 (sample SAMN02144230, study PRJEB22623) | gut metagenome | biome: sheep rumen | host: Ovis aries | place: New Zealand
GTTCAGCGCTATATTCGACTGACCAACCTCATCCCCGAACTGCTTGACCTGATGGACGAGGGCAAGATCGCTTTCTCCGTCGGCGTGGAGCTGTCCTACCTTCCTCCTGAGATACAGCAGGAATTATACGAGATCATCGACCGTGAGGATTGCACGCCGTCCTACTCACAGGCGTTCCGTCTCCACAAATCCTTCAACAACTGCTCACTGACCCGTGAGGGGTTAGCGGCGGTAATGTCAGAGGAAAAGCCGAATCAAAAGGAAAAGGTGAGCTTTAAGTACGATGATCTCCGCAAGTATTTTCCGGACAGCTATTCGGTCGGAGATATCCAGCGATATATCCTGAACCTTGTAGCGAAAGATTATCAGCGTCAGCATAACCGCAGCAGGGGAGGTGACGCACGATGAAGGATCTTGATATGAACGACCATACGAAGCAATACCGCTCGATCGGAGGACATCGTATCAGCATCTCTTTTGCAAAGGATCCCAACCCTGAGCTGTTCACTCAGCTCAGGGATATCCTGCTCACTTGCTCCGACACCTCGCACATTTGTCCCGATCACCCGAATGATGATACAATTTCATCATCAGAAAAGGAGGCATCGTAATGGAAAAGAATCGTGTATGCTGTCTGTACCGAGTATCGACAGACAAGCAGGTAGACTATGACACCAATCACGAAGCGGATATTCCGATGCAGCGCAAAGCCTGTCACCGCTTTGCGGAAAAGATGGGTTGGACGATCGTTCATGAGGAACAGGAGGACGGTGTTTCGGGACACAAAATTCGTGCCGAGAATCGTGACAAGATCCAGGCGATCAAAGCGCTTGCCCGAAAGGGCAAGTTCGATATCCTCCTTGTCTTTATGTTCGACCGAATCGGACGTATCGCCGACGAAACGCCGTTTGTTGTCGAATGGTTCGTCAAGAACGGCATTCAGGTCTGGAGCACGCAGGAGGGTGAACAACGCTTCGATAACCATATCGACAAGCTGCTCAACTATATCCGCTTTTGGCAGGCTGACGGCGAGAGCGAAAAGACCTCTATCCGTACACGCACCAGCCTCGGTCAGATGGTGGAGGAAGGACACTACAAAGGCGGCTCACCCGCGCTCGGTTATATGCTGGTCAAGAGCGGTCGTCTGAACAAGCGCAAGCATGAGCTGTATGATCTGAAAGTCAGTGAGAATGACGCCGCAATCGTCCGATTGATCTTTGATAAATACACCAAGGAGGGTATCGGTATGCAGAAGATCGCCAATCTTTTGAATGACGGTGATTATCCCAATCCTACCGGGAACCGATGGTCGTACAACACCATACGTAATGTCATCCACAATCCGACCTACACCGGGTATCTCAGAAGCGGCGACAGCCGTTCCCCGTTTATCCCTGAATTGCAAATCATTTCACAGGAGCAGTTCGACAGGGCGCAGGAGATCGCAAGTCAAAGAGCAGCCGTGATGAACAATAGACCGCGTGTGCCGATGAACATGAAGGGCAATGCGCTGTTGTCGGGCAACGTCTTTTGCGGTCACTGTGGCTCAAGGCTTCACCTATCCACCGCCTGCAAGTATTACACGAAGAAGGACGGAACCCTTGTCAAGAAGCCCCGCGTCCGATATGTCTGCTACGGCAAGACGAGGAAAGCTACCGTGTGCGACGGTCAGTCGATCTATATGCAAAAGAAGCTCGACGGTATCGTCGAGAGCGTCGTGAAAGAGGTCTTTGAGCGTATCAAGGGCGTTCCCAAGAGCGCCGTTATCAGCTCACGGTACAAAGAGGAGCTGACGATCAGAAAGACAAATCTCAAACGCCGTCAGTCCGAATATGCCAAGGAAGCCGAAAAGCTGAATAAGCTCCGCGCAGAAGTCGTAAAGTCCATTCAAGGCGAGAGCGCCTTTTCTCAGACGATGCTCGCCGGATTGGTCGAGGACACCGAAGCAAGAGTACAGAGCTTAAAGGAGCGCTGTGACGAAGCGCAGCGTGAGGTAGAATCCTCGGAGAATCTTATCAAAGACCTGAATACGCAGTACGATGAGATCATCTCGTGGTCGAGCCTGTATGACAGTGCGTCCATAGAAGCGAAAAAGATGATAGTCAATTCGATGATCAAACGAATCGACGTTTACCGCAACTATGACCTGAACATCGAGCTGAATATGAATATCCGCCAGTTCTTCCTCGGTATGGAGGAAACAGAGAGCTATCCGATAACCGCATAATAAGCAAAAAATAACCGCTTGTTCGTTATGAACAAGCGGTTATTTTTTCTGGTGGAGATAAGCGGATTCGAACCGCTGACCTCTTGAATGCGAACCAAGCGCTCTACCAACTGAGCTATACCCCCGTGTCAAATGTATGAAATTGTAGATGTCGGACTCACCATTTTTGAATGGCGGGTCGGAGGCATCGTGAAACGATGTCGACGACAAAATTTTCTATGGGGTGCGTAAGCGACCCTGTCGGGCTACCAACTGAGCTATACCCCCGTGTCAAATGTATGAAATTTTCAGGTGCCGTCGGCACAATGTGCACATGGGGTGCGTAAGCCATCCTATCGGGCTACCAACTGAGCTATACCCCCATAACGCTAAGATATTATACACTATTTTTTTGCGTTTGTAAATAGTTTGGGAAGAAATTTTTGCAAAGATCGGGATTATCTTTTGCTTTACTATACTCCAAAACAAAAAGCAGCACTGTGTTTTTGCTACAGTGCTGCTTTAACTCATGTTTTTATCGGTCAATCGGCGTCCTGCGCTTGCGCCACCTTCATCATGATTACACATTCGATACGCTTCTTGAACAGCTCACAGCCGTATTGATAGGTACCCGTGACGGAGCCCGTCGCGTGATACGCGTTCGCGGCACAGCCGCCGGAGCAATAGAGCTTTGCCCAGCAATCCTTGCAGTCGGGGCGGGCATAGGCGTTGCACAGTTTGAATTCATCCTGCACCTTGGGATTGGTCACGCCGTCATAGACATTACCCAAGAGATACTCGGGATTGCCGACGAACTGGTGACAGGGGTACAGATCGCCCCACGGGGTGACCGCCATGTACTCCGTGCCCGAGCCGCAGCCCGAGATGCGCTTATAGATGCACGGGCCCGCGTTCAGGTCGAGCATGTAATGGTAAAAGGTGATGGGCTTGCCTTCCTTTTCTCTTCTGAGCATATCCTTGGCGAGGATCTCGTACTGCTCAAAGAGCACGGGCAGATCGTCATAGGTCAGGGCATACGGGTCATCGGGCGGGCATACCACCGGCTCCATCGAGAGCTCCGTAAAGCCGAGGTCGGCCATGTGGAAAATATCGTTGGTGAAATCGGTGTTGTTGTGGGTGAAGGTGCCGCGGATGTAGTAGCCCTTGTTGCCGCGCCGCTTGACAAAGTGTTGGAACTTCGGCACGATGATGTCATAACTGCCGTTGCCGTTGACGGTTTTTCTCAGGCGGTCATGCACCTCTTTCCTGCCGTCAAGGCTGAGCACGACGTTGTGGCACTCCTTGTTGGCAAAGTCGATCACCTCGTCATCGAGCAAAACGCCGTTGGTGGTCAGCGTGAAGCGGAAGTTCTTGCCCTTCTCCTTTTCGAAGCTCCTGCAATAGGCGACGGTCTCTTTGACGACGTCAAAGTTCATCAAGGGCTCTCCGCCGAAGAAGTCAATCTCCAGATTCCTCCTCGAGCCCGAGTGCTCGATCAAAAAGTCGATCGCCTGCTTGGCGACCTCAAAGCTCATCAGCGCTCGATCACCGTGATACTTGCCCTGGCTGGCAAAGCAGTATTCGCAGTTGAGGTTGCAGGTGTGCGCGACGTGCAGACACAGCGCCTTGATGACGGTGTTGCGCGCCTTGAAGTCAAAGGCAAGATCAGCGTAATCGTCGGCGGTAAACAGCTTGCCTTGCTCTTTCAGCTCCTCGATATCGTCGATGCAGTCGCAAATCTCGGCTTCATCGACCGTATCGTCGTCAGCGTATCGCTCCAGCATTGCGGCGACGATGCCGTCTTTGTCCGTATCCTCGTACATCCCGATGATATCATATGCGAGATCGTCCACCACATGGACGCTGCCGCTGAAAACATCCAGCACGATGTTGTAGTCGTTGAGTTTATAACGGTGTATCATAAGCTCCTCCGTAATGAACAATGTTTAAATCATGGCATAAGGAAAGCCGTCAGACCTTGGCGGTATAACGGCTGAAAATTCCTTATTGTGTTCAGACGTAATTACTTCTCGCTGAGGCACTTCTCGCACTGCTGGTTCGCAACGCCGCAAGAAGTCTTGCAAGCGGACTGGCAGGAGGTCTGGCATTCGCCGCAGCCGCCGGTCTTTACGCTTTTCTGAAGATCACGAGTCTCAATAGTCTGGATTCTTTTCATAATTGTCAGCTCCTTGATTTATGTAGGTATATTCTAACACGCGGCGCGTGCTTTGTCAACCGATTATTGAAATTAGCGGATAGGCGGAATGATCGGTGAGGATCTCGTTTCCTGCCACCCTCAAAGCCCCGAGCTGAATGAGCGCCTCGCGGTCGATCACCTCGCCCGGCACGAGGATCGGGATGCCCGGCGGATAGGCACGGACATATTCGCGTGAGGTCTTGCCCTCTGCGTGATCGATATCGCACATTTCTCCGTCTGCATTTATAGCTTCACTGATGGTATATCGCTTTTGCGGCAGGGGAGAGACGGTGATGGTATTCGAATGATCCGATTGTGTGCACCTGCTGTCAATCTGTGTCAATGCGTTGATCAGGCGGTCAAATCCCTCGTCGGTATCGCACACGGAGGTCATCGCGAGCGCATAGTCGCCGAGCGCCATTTCGAGCTCAAGATGGTAGTCTGCACGCAATATATCCATGAGCTTTTTGCCGCTCATACAGCCGTTGCCGAAGATGCAGAGCTTGCCGACGTCGAAGTCGAACACATTCACCGCGGTCATCAACTCGTCATGCACTACGGACAGATGCCGCAGTGATTTTGCGGCTTGATAAAAGTGATCGAGCCGTTTGGTATAGTCAACAAATGCTCCTTTACTATCCTTTAGGAATGACAGGCAGCGGTCGATGGACGCGAGCAGTACATAGGACGGACTGCTCGTTTCAAAAACCGAGAGCTGCCGCTGTAATTCCCTTGCTAAATCGTCGTCATTCGTCAGCAGCAGCGCCGTTTGCGTCATAGCAGGCAAGGTCTTGTGCAGACTTGTCACAGCCGCGTCCGCGCCGCATGGAACAGCGCTTTGTGGGAATCTGTCCGAGAACGGAAAATGCGCCCCATGCGCTTCGTCAACCAATAGCCTTGCGCCGTAATGATGGCAGATAGCGGCGATGCTTTTGATATCCGATACCACGCCCTCATAGGTGGGGGAGGTGACGACGACCAGCGAGGTATCGGGATGCGCGTTCAGCATTCGCTCGACTGCCGCGGGAGAGATCGAAGCGAAGATCCCGAGCCCATCGACCGTGTCGGGCAGGATATATTCCGTATTCAGTCGGCACAGCTCGGCGGCGTGATAGACCGCCATATGGCTGTTGCGGGCGATCAGCACGCGGTCGCCGTCCTTTGTCATCGCGCGCATTGCGGCGAGGATCCCGACGGTCGAGCCGTTCACCAGCGCGAACGCATGGCGTGCGCCGTACAGCTCAGCTGCGGTTTTTTGCAGCTCCGAAAGACACCCGCGGGGGTCGTGCAGATTGTCAAAGCTGTCGATCTCCGTGATGTCGATCTCATATGGGAGCCCATTTCCGCCCGCCCGTTTATGTCCCGGCATATGGAACGGATAGGTGCCGCTGTTCGCGTACTCTTTCAGCTTTTCAACCAGCATGATCAGTGCTCCGCGTTGGACAGCATCAGCTTGATGCGGTTCTCCTGGTTGATCGCGGTGGCGCCGGGATCGTAGTCGATGGCGACGATGTTCACGCCGGGGTTGCGCTCCTTGATCGGCTTCATCATGCCCTTGCCCGCGATATGGTTGGGCAGGCATCCGAACGGCTGGGTGCAGATGATATTGTTCACGCCCTCGCTGATCAGCTCGAGCATTTCCGCCGTCAAAAGCCAGCCCTCGCCCATCTTCGCGCCCTGATTGATATAGCCCTTGACGCGTTGTTGCGTTTCGTCAAAATCTGCCATCGGCATGAAGTTCGGGTAGTATTCCTGCATCATTTTGCGGATGTAGCGCTGTTTATTCAGCAAAAAGCGGTACAGGAACTTGGAGCCGAACGCCTTGAAGGGGCGGATGCGGTACAGGTCATAATCGACCAGACCGTTATAAACACAGTATAAACAAAAGTCGACGAAGCCCGGGATGACGGGCTCGACATTCTCTTTGAGCAGGAATTGCTCTAGATTGTTGTTGCCCAAGGGGGAGAACTTGACATAGATCTCGCCGACGATGCCGACCTTGACCTTGTCGCGCGGCGTATCGCCGAGGATCTTGTTGAAGTCGTCCGCGATCAGCCGATAGTTCTTCTTGACATGGCTGTAGCGCATGGTGGAGCTGCGGGCGCTCTCGTCAAGCAGACGGTTGACCCACTTTTGTACCACGCGGTCGGTGTCGCCCCTGCGCTTTTCATACGGGCGGCACTGGTTCGCCATCAGCATCATCAAATCGCCGTAGAACGCGCAGTACAGCATGCGGTACAGCATCGGTAAGGTCAGTTGGAAGCCCGGGTGCTTTTCAAGCATATTGAAGTTCAGCGAGATCACGGGGATGTGCCCGTAGCCTGCCTTTTTCAGCGCCTTGCGCAGTAAGTAGATGTAGTTGGAGGCGCGGCATCCGCCGCCCGTCTGGGTGATCAGCAGGGCGACCTTGTCCTTGTCATAGCGCCCCGACTCAACCGCATTGATCAGCTGTCCGATGACCAGCAGGGCGGGGTAGCAGGTGTCGTTGTGGACATAGCGCAGCCCCGATTCCTTGATATTGCCGTCTACGTCCTCGAGGAAGTCGACCTTGTAGCCGTAGCGCACCAGAACGTTGGAGATCAGCTTGAAGTGGATGGGCAGCATGGTGGGGACGAGGATGGTGTATTCATCCCGCATTTCCTTGGTGAATTTTACATAATCCGCTTTTGCGGCCGCCATGTTATTGCCCCCTTTCCTGTAATGCGCCAATCAGACTGCGCAGTCTGATTCTGACGGCGCCGAGATTGGTGATCTCGTCGATCTTGATCTGTGTATAGAGCTTGCCGTTGCGCTCGAGGATCGCGCGCACCTCGTCGGTGGTGACCGCGTCCACGCCGCAGCCAAAGGATACCAGCTGTACGAGCTGGGTGTCGTCGTGCTCTGAGGCGTACTGTGCCGCCGCGTACAGACGGCTGTGATAGGTCCACTGGTTGAGAACGCCGAGGGTGGGCGGCTCCTTGTCGGCGGTCACGCTGTCCTCACTGACGACGACAAAGCCCAGCGAGGTCGCCAGCTTGTCGATGCCGTGACAGATCTCGGGGTCGATGTGATAGGGTCTGCCCGCGAGGATCATGATGCGCTTGCCCTTGTCGCGCGCGAGCTTCACGGCGCGGGCGCCCTCGTCATAGACGCGCCGCATATGCGCCTGATATTCGGCGATTCCCGCCTTGACCGCGCGGCTCACGTCGGATTTTTTGATAAAGTCAAAGTGCTTGGATAACACGAGCGTCAGCTCGCGGCTGAGCTCCTTTTCGCTGTTGATGTTCAGATAGGGGCACAGGAACTTGGTCTGTTTAAGCGAGTCCATGTTGCCCTGTAACAGCTCGGAGTAATAGGCGACGACAGGACAGTTATAGAAGTTGTCGCCCTTGTTTTCATTGATATTATAGGTCAGACAGGGGTAGAAGATCGCGTCCACACCCTGCTCGAGCAGGGTCTCGATATGACCGTGCATGAGCTTGGCGGGATAGCATACGGTGTCGGACGGAATGGAGAACTGACCCTTTTGATACAGCTTGCGGGTCGAAAAGCCCGAGCCGATGACATCAAAGCCGAGCTCAGAGAAGATGGTATGCCACAGCGGATAGAGCTCGTACATACCCAGCGCCATTGGCAGACCGATCTTTTGCCTCCCTTTCCTAAGGGAGGTGTCCCGGACACGTGTGTCACGGGACGGAGGGTTGATTGGTTTATTGGTCGATGACCGATAGTTTTCTATCAGCTTCCGTTTATATTCATAGAGATTCGGCAGCTTTTCATCATCACGGAGCGTGATGCCCGCGCCCTTTTCGCACTGGTTGCCCGAGATGAGCTTATCCTTGCCGTTGAAGATGTTGATCGTCAGGCGGCAGTTGTTGGTACAGCCCTTGCAGACCGCCGAGCGGCTCTCATGCCTCAGTGTTCTGACAGCCTGAGCGTCCAGAATGGACGACGTCTTGGGGCGATGCTCCTTGGCGTACAACGCCGCGCCGAACGCGCCCATCAGCCCCGCGATATTGGGTCGCACGACCTCGCGTCCGATCTCCTTTTCAAAACAGCGCAGTACCGCGTCGTTCATGAAGGTACCGCCCTGCACGACGATCCTTTGACCGAGTTCATCGGGCGTGGTGGCGCGGATGACCTTGTAGATCGCATTTTTGACGACCGACAGCGAGAGTCCCGCCGAGATATCCTGCACCGACGCGCCGTCCTTCTGCGCCTGCTTGACGGAGGAATTCATGAACACCGTGCAGCGGGTGCCGAGGTCAACCGGCGCCATCGAGAACAGTCCCTGACGGGCGAATTCCTCGACGGTGTAGCCCATCGACTGCGCAAAGGTCTCGATGAATGAGCCGCAGCCCGAGGAGCAGGCCTCGTTGAGCATGATGCTGTCGATACTGTTGTTGCGGATCTTGAAGCATTTGATGTCCTGTCCGCCGATGTCGAGGATAAAGTCGACATGTTTGTCAAAATATTTGGCGGCGGTATAATGCGCCATCGTTTCCACCAGGCCGAAGTCGATGGAGAACGCGCATTTGATCAGCTCCTCGCCGTAGCCGGTGACGGCGCATCCACGGATCGTCAGCTTGTCGCCGAACTCGTCATAGATCTTGGTCAGCTGTTCCTGAACGATCTGTACGGGATTACCCTTGTTGGAGCTGTAGTAGGTGTAGATGATATCGCAGCTCTCGGTGATGACGACCAGCTTGGTCGTTGTGGAGCCGCAGTCGATACCGATATACGCGTCACCCGCATAGCCGCCCGCATATTCGGTCTTGACGCTGTTCTGCGTGTGGCGGCGGATGAACGCCTGGTATTCGTTTTTATCCTTAAAGAGCGGCGGCAGGGTCGAGACCCTCTCCTTGTACTTCATACTATCTTTGAGACGCTTTACCAGCTCGTCATAGCCCATCAGCTCGCCGTCCTCGGAGTACAGCGCCGCGCCGATCGCGACGGCATACAGTCCGTAGCCGGGGAAGATCGCGTTCTCTTCACTGAGCTTTAGGGTCTCGACAAAGCGCTCTCTGAGCCCCATGCAGTAGTGGAGCGGCCCGCCGAGGAACATGACCTTGCCCTCGATCCTTCTGCCCTGTGCCAGTCCGCCGACGGTCTGGTTGACGACCGCCTGATAGATGGAGGCGGCGATATCCGCCTTGGTTGCGCCCTGATTGATCAGCGGCTGGATATCCGTTTTCGCGAATACGCCACAGCGCGAGGCGATGGGGTAGAGGTGCTGATGGCTCAGGCTCAGCTCATCCATCTCGGTGTTGGAAAGGTTGAGGAGCGTCGCCATCTGGTCGATGAACGCGCCCGTACCGCCCGCGCAGGAGCCGTTCATGCGCTCGTCCAGTCCGCCGGTGAAGAAGATGATCTTCGCGTCCTCGCCGCCCAGCTCGATCACCGCGTCGGTGTCGGGCTGCATACAGCGCACACATTCGGCGGTCGCATAGACCTCCTGCACAAAGCTCAGCCGCGCGGCATTCGCCATGCCCATGCCCGCCGAGCCGGACACCGCAACGGTAAAGCTGCGGCCGTCGAGCAGCTCCTTGATCGCTTCGATCATCTCGAGCGTCTTTTGGCGTACTTGTGAGAAGTGGCGTTCGTAGCGGCTGTAGATCAGCTCGCCGTCGTCGATCAGCGCGAGCTTAGCGGTCGTGGAGCCGATGTCGATGCCCAGCAGCAGATTGCCCTCTGTTCTGTTTTTCGGATCGTTGATTTTCATGTTGTCCTCTTATATGGTGACATTTTCGTGAGTCGGCAAAACGCCGTCGAATGATGTCGGTTTTTACATTATAATAAAAATACCCACACTATTTTACCACCTTTTGGAGCAAATGCAAGTTTTGACTGCGATTTCACTGTAGTAAAAATACGGACAAATAGGAAAAAATATGTGTAAATTACCTATGCCCCTTGCTATTTGCGCCCTAATGATTTATGATGATAGTAATATCGTTAGGAGGAAAAGAGAATGAAACGATTATTGACCTTGCTGCTTGCGGGTGTGCTGGCGGCAGGCGCGTTAAGCGCGTGCGGCTCCGTATCGAAAAAAGAAACCAATACAGCCCCTACCGACGCACCTCTCCCCACCTATGCCACCTCGTCCAAATCGGCCGGAGCAGACAGCGCCGAGGATGATCCCGAGGCAGTTTCTTCCAACGCGAGTGATGAAGAAAGGAAAGGCGAGGACTCGATCGGTACACTCTCGGATTATGTCAAAAATGCGCGCGAGACGGTCATCGTCCAGGGCGGCGGTACAGAGAAGCGCTGCCGTATCCCCAAGATCCTGCTCGACAGCAGCGACGCCAAGGCGGCGAACAGTGAGATCACCGCAAAATACGGTGAGATCTTTGACGCTCCCGATCGACACAGCTATATCATCTCGCTGGATTATGAAGCCTATTTGTATGACAAATTTCTCAGCGTCTATATCAACTGCCGCGTTGACGGCGGCAACAGCGACGGACTGTGCTTTTGCTTTGACGTCACCACGGGTAAGGTGCTCGGCAGTGAAACGCTCTGCTCCATGCTCGGCCGCGATTACAACACGGTTCTCGGTAAGCTGAAAGACAACCTGACCTCGTATTATGACAAGAAATTCAGTATGCTGCAGGACAATGACGAGATGAGAAGTCAGACGCTTGCGGACAGCAACGTTGATTCCTCCAAAATGTTTCTCAACGAATCCCATCAGCTCATGGCGATGGTGAACATCTATGCCGCTGTCGGCGGCGGACAATGGGTCGAAACGATCTCCGCGGAATAAAGAAGACAGATAAAATACGCCCTGCGGCTGATAAAACCGCAGGGCGTTTGTTGTTGATTCTTGGGATAATCCTAACTTTATTTTATCGGTTGCCGGAATCGTCGTCATCGTCCTGGTCGGCGTCGATGATGTCGGCGATAATCTCGCGTTCATCCATGTGGTATTTCACGCCGCGGATCTCCTGATAATCCTCGTGTCCCTTACCCGCTAAAACGATGATATCACCCGGTTCGGCGTTCTCAATACAGTAGCGGATCGCGTCGATACGGTTGGGGATGACGATGTACTTGCCGCCGACCTTGTCGAGGCCGACCTTGATGTCCGCGATAATGTCCATCACGTCCTCATAGCGGCTGTTGTCCTCGGTGACGACCGAGAGATCGGAGAGCTTGCCGCTGACCTCGCCCATCTCAAAGCGGCGGGTCTTGGGACGGTTGCCGCCCGCACCGAACATGGTGATCAGGCGGTGGGGCTTGTATTCGCGCAGGGTAGAGAGCACGTTCTCCATCGATACGGCGTTGTGCGCGTAGTCGATGAGCATGGTGTAGTTGCCGGGCACCGGCACGACCTCGACTCTGCCCTTGACCTTGACGTTCTTTAATCCGTCGAGAATGCTCTGTTTGTCGATATCAAAATGGCGGCATACCGCGATCGCGGCAAGCGCGTTGTAGACGGAGAAGCGACCCGGGATCGCGACGTTCACGCTCAGCTCCTCGGTGCCGGTGGTCTTGAAATGCACGCCGATGAAGCCGCGCTTCGCGACCAGCTCGTCGCCGTGCGCGACAAGATCGGCGTCCTCGCTGTAGCCGTAGGTTTCGATTTCGCAGGTGTGACCCTCAATCACGCCCTTTGCGTTCTCGTCATCGATATTGATGATACCGGTCTTGCAGCGCCTAAACAGCAGCGCCTTGCAGGCGAGATATTCCGCCATATCCTTGTGCTCAACGCCGCCGATATGATCGCTCGAGAAGTTGGTGAAGACGCCGTAATCAAAGAGGATCCCGTCAGTGCGGTGCCATTTTAATCCGAGGGATGACGCCTCGATGACCATCGCCTTACAGCCCTCGCTGACCATGCGGCGCATCGCCTGCTGGATCTCGTAGCTCTCGGGGGTGGTGTTGTTGGTTTTGTAGATGCGGTCGCCGATCAGGATGCCCAAGGTGCCGATGGTGCCGGTCTTGATGCCCGCGTTCTCTAAGATGGAGCGGATCATGGCGACGGTGGTGGTCTTGCCCTTGGTTCCCGTGACGGCGATGGTGGTCAGCTCCTCGGCGGGTCTGCCGAAGAATTCCACGCTCATCAGCGCTAAGGCAGCACGCGCGTCCTTGACGCGGACGACGGTGACGCCGTCATACGCGACGCCCTCATCCTCGACGATCAGCGCCTTCGCGCCGCGCTCTACCGCGTCGGGGATGAACTTGTGACCGTCGACGTTATAGCCCTTGAGCGCGACAAAGACGCAGCCCCTGACGACCTTGCGGCTGTCATAGATCACGTCCTTGATATTGACGTCAAGCGAGCCCGCGTCTACGGTATATTCACAGTTTTGCAGTAATTCAATCAGTTTCATAGGAACCTCCGGAAATGACGAACGGGAGTCGGGTTTTGACCGAAAACGGCGACTCCGTTCCGTAATGACAGTTTAGATACCTCTATATTATACATAGAAAACAGGTCGGATGTCAATGCGTCTTTTCGAGCGCAAAAAGTCGATTTAGTAAAATTATACGAAAAAAACCTAAAACTTCGGCGCGGTGCAAAATTAATTCCGAAACAGAAAAATAAAGCCGTCAGTTGACAACGAAGAACAGTGCTGTGGCAAGAGTTCACTGACAAGTTGCACAAAAGCGAAACTGTAATAATCAACAAAAACAAATAATACAATTTGTACAAAGCAAACAACAATCGATTTTTCAATAGTCAAAACGAACAAAAATCAAATTTATAATTAATATTTTAGATAAAAAGTACAAAAGGAGTTGAAATTACCCACGGAACTATGGTAAAATTTATACAGTGATTAGGTGCGCCGGTCCGGATTCTCGGTGCAGCTATCCAAAAAAATATTTTTGGAAAGAAAGAAGGAAAACAATCATGAAAAAGATTCTTGCGCTGTTGCTGGCAGTTCTGATGCTCGCATCCGTACTCGCTGCCTGCGGCGGCAACAAAACCACCAATGATCAGAAGAGCGCCGCATCGGGTGACATTTTCCACGGCGAAAATGACATCAAGCTGCTCGTATGGGCTCCCGAAGCCGCTGTTCAGCTGACCCAGACTCTGTGCGAAAACTTCAAGTCCGAGCATTCCGACAAGAACATCACCATCGAGGTTAAGCCTCAGGAAGAGGGCGACGTAGCTGCTCAGATCCTGAACGACCCGGAAGTTGCCGGCGACGTATTCAGCTTTGCCTGCGACCAGATGAACCGTCTGGATAAGTCCAAGGTTCTCGATCCCGTTCCCTCTGATTTTGTTACCGAGATCAAAGAGCGCGATTCCGAGTCCTCCATCGAAGCCGCTACCATGAAGGGCGAGCTGCTGGCTTACCCCGAGACCGGTGAGAACGGCTACTATCTCGTATACGACAAGAGCGTTGTTACCGACGAAGATGCTAAGACCTTCGAGGGCGTTCTCGCAGCTTGCAAGAAGGCCGGCAGAAAGTTCAGCATGGACGCGGGCAACGGTTTCTATTCCTGCATGTTCATGTTCACCGGCGGCCTTGAGATTCAGGGCCTGAGCGACGCAGGCGTACAGCAGTTCAACAACTATGATGAAGAGAAGGTTGTTGATTCTCTCGAGGCATTCGCAAACCTGTTCCATGAGTACAGTGACATCTTCCAGTCCGATAACGTTGATAAGATCGGTTCCGGTATGGCTCAGAACCCCAGATCCGTAGCGGCAGGTATCGACGGCTCCTGGAACGCTGCTACCATCAAGGAGAAGCTCGGCGACGATTACGGCGCTGCTAAGCTCCCCACCATCAACATCAAGGGCACCGACACTCAGATCATCTCCATGAGCGGTTACAAGCTCATCGGCGTTAACGCTCTGTCCAAGTTCCCGTATTCCGCTCATGCTCTGGCTAACTACCTCGCAGGCGAGAAGTGCCAGCTGGAACGTGCGGAGAAGCTCTCCTGGAGCCCCTCCAACAAGGTTGCTGTTGAGTCTGATACCGTTAAGGCTAACCTCGGTTCCATGGCTTGCCTCGAGCAGGCGAAGCACGCTCTGCCCCAGGTCAACATCGCTGATACCTTCTGGTCCCCGATGGGTACCCTCGGTAACTATCTCGTAAAGACCAAGGATATCACCAGAGACGGCATCAAGACCGAATTCACCAAGACCATCACCAACATCAAGGACGAATAATCGTAATTGATTGATGCACCGCAGCAGCGGTGTCGGATATGTTATCCTAATATAAGATTTCTGACAGTCAGGCGGCGCTCTGCCGCCTGACTGAAAGATCGCTTTGAGCGATCCAGCTACCGCTGCGCGGTATTACTACTTAACTGGGAAGTGAACTGATGAAATATATTGATTATGTACAGCTCAATCCCTTCCAGAAATTCGGTTATAATTTCGTAAAGTTCTTCAAGGCTTTACCCGGCAATTTGAAGAAGATCTTCCTTGC
>OCVV012831929.1_pt1 | contig 14774 bp, 12 predicted proteins | sample 1539721 | NCBI WGS metagenome assembly OCVV01 (sample SAMN02144230, study PRJEB22623) | gut metagenome | biome: sheep rumen | host: Ovis aries | place: New Zealand
GTGCTGTTTTTAGTTGTTATACATTGTTGTTGCAAAATTACAGTTCATTGAACATTCTTCCAAGAAAAATACAATAACAAGCCTTGTGAAAGTATAATTTTCTTTATTTGAAGGACTGCTTTCAAAAAAATAGTATCTTTGAAGACAAATGAAGTCATTTTTTCAGGTTTATCCAAATAATATTTCATTCACAAGGCTTGTGGAAGTGAAAATTTTGTGCAGAAGTTGTTGTAGTTTTGTAGAAAATTCGTATCTTTGCGGTGTCCTTTCTGAATGCTGAAAGCCCCTTGGGACGGATGACCACAGGTCGGCAATGGCCTTTCGGGTAATCACAGGAGGGTTGGACACATACATACTAAAGGCGTTTTCTGAACGCTTTGGGTTTGACGTGTTGGAATCTCGCAAATTCAAACTATCTGTCAAAGCCAAAGCAATGGGAACGCCCCTTGGAGGTGTAATTATTGTACCTATCTGAATGGTAGGTTATGATATAATACATCGGCGTGGGGCTTTCAGCGTTGCTCGGTCAGACAGATAGGGCGATGCGAGAGCCTCAACACGTGGGACCGGGCACAGAACTGGCTCCACGTTTTTTGTGTGTATGCTGAACCTAAAACAATAACCTCTGCTTAAGGCAGCCAAGCGGAATATTATTTTTTAACAATGGCTAAGAATGATAAACAATGGAGTTCTGCGACACCAGGTCTTTTGATTATTTTGTTAGACCAATCTGGTTCTATGACACAACCATATGAGGGAACTTCTCGTACAAAATTTGCGACTTTGGCAGTCAACAAGGTTATTGACAACATTATCCAAAAGAACTTTGATGGCGAAGCACCTAAGAATCGCTGTTTCATATCTGTAATAGGCTATGATAATGATGTGAAGGAATTGTGCTCTGGTTGGTTAAAGGATTTAGACGCAAATCCTTTACGATATGAACAACTGACAAAGAAAGTGATCAAGAAATCTCCAGATGGGGCTGGAGGCATTCTTGAAGAGAAAGTGGATGTTGAGGTTACACAACCTGTATGGGTTGAACCAATTGATAAAAATGGAGCAACAAACATGTTAGGAGCTTTCAAATTGGCAAAGGATCTTGCTGAAAAATGGATGGCTGATAATGCTGATGGACCAGCACCTGTCATCATAAACATTTCGGATGGTGTTCCTTACTATGACATGAAAGACCCCAGAGATTGTATGAAAGAGACCGTTTCACTAGCGAAAGAAATAATGGGCCTTTCAAACAATGATGGTAATGTTTTAATTTTTAATGCACAAATAGACACGTCAAGCGGCACTGTACGTTATCCCTCAAGTCGTTCTGAGTTGTCGCAAGAGGAAGCACAATTCTTGTATGACATAACAAGTGAAATTCCAGATTCTTATAAAGCTGCTGCAGCGAAAAACGAGCTGCCAATCAAAAACGAATCACGTGGTTGTGTGTTTGGCGCAGATGGAGTAGACTTAATTCAGCTGATTGATTTTGGATCATCCAAAGGACAAGGAGACAAAGGACTATAAAGGCTCAAAAATATGATTATACGTGCTTTTATTACGCACAAACTGGCAGAGAATTATTCTGATTGCCAAGATAGATTTGGTGTCAATATTGATACCAAATCTATTGCTGTTTCTGATGGCATGGGATCAACATGGCAACAAAAAATCTGGGCTCAACTCCTTGTCGATGCATTTACTGATAGTACAGATTGGTTCCCGACAAGAGAAACGATAAAACCACTTTGCAAATCCTGGAGAAATAAAGTAATTGACTATATCGATCAATTAAAGGAACGACCAAGAACGGGCATCCAACAAAAAGAAATTAAATTGTTAGATGCGCTGATTTATAGGAATGAGCGAGGATTAGCCCTTGGCTATTCTGCTGGGGCAACATTTGTTGGTATTCGCTTTGAAAAGAATCTATGGAAAGGTTCTGTTCTTGGCGATTCGTGTCTAATTGAGTGGGATGGAAGCATAGCAAAGTTTTATACATCCCAAGATGTTGAAGAATTTGACAGCTATCCTGACTATTTTGATAGTGATGAGTTGAAACAAGGTAAAGGAACCCCGAAAGACATTTCTGGAACTTTGGAAAAAGGAGGCTATTTGTTATTAGTTTCTGATCCATTCTCTGATTTTTTGTTTGAGCACAACAAACAAGGTGATGTTGCTATGTATATGCAACAGCTATTGAAACTCTCCTCTCATGATGAATTTGAAATATTAGTTGATGAATGGAGAAAAGCTGGGATGCATAATGATGATACAACGCTTGTGATTGTAGAACCAGATGATTCTGATGATTTTTCAATAGAACAAGATAAAATTGATGATATTAATAAGCTTATTGAAGAAGAGAAAAAACTGATTGAAGAAAAAAAGAAAGAAGAAGAGGCTGAACAGATACCTGTACCTATTTCTAATAAGCAAACAGAAAGTGAGACCATTGAAAATATAACAGAAAAAGAAGAAAAACAGGAATCAATCTCTGTTGAACAGACGGAAATACCTAGCCCAAATGATTCCTCAAATAACGAGAATAATAACAAAATAATTGTCATCGAAAATACGCAAGAGATCTCCCCCGTTGATGAAGAGGTTTTTCTAGTTGAGTTTTTAAGAGAATACAAAAATGCTTTGCAGAAGAAACATTCTATTTTAGGAAATCTCAAGCTCAAATGGACACAAAAGGCAATAAGTGAGGCTATAAAAGTAATGTTTGAGAAATATTCTATCAACATAAAGTGATAATATATGCCATTACCCAGTATTCCAGAATATAGCACTTGTATCAAAACGCCAGCATTGATACAGCCATCTGTACTTAAAGATGGACATCCTATAGAAAAAGGTGTTCGTCTTATAAAATACTCTGGTGGTTTCTGTGTCGTTTTTCCTTATCAGACATCGACAAAGAAATATGCTGTACGTTGTTGGCATGCAGAAGTGTCAGATGCTAAACGTAGGACTCAGATAATAGCAGAAGCTCTTAAAAAATCGAATCTTCCTTATTTTGTAGGTTTTGATTTTTATGAAGATGGTATCATGACGCCTTTAGGTATGCAACCTATTGTTGTCATGGATTGGGTAGAAGCGAAGTCCTTAAAGAAGTTCCTGTCAGAACATATTAGAGAATCGAATGTCATCAACGAAATAGCTGAGAACTTTAAGAAGATGGTGGCAGATTTGCATACCAATCATTTTTCCCATGGTGATTTACAGCATGGTAATATCATGGTAAAAAATGATCGTTCTTTAGTCTTGGTTGACTATGACTCCATGTATGTGCCTGATTTAAAGGGAATGCCAGATGAAATCAAGGGACTTGTTGGCTATCAGCATGAAGGAAGATGGAATAATAAAGAGGTGTCAGAGAAGGCAGACTATTTTTCTGAGCTAGTTATATACATCAGCCTTAAAGCATTAGCAAAAATGCCTGCTCTTTGGAATGATTTGAATATGGAAGATACTGAGACACTTCTATTCTCAGGCGAAGACATCCAATCGCATGGTTCTTCTAATATATTTAAAGTCCTTAAGACCGACTCTGACTTAGCACCACTTGTGGATAAACTTTGTGAATTCATGTCAAAATCTTCAATTGATGACTTGTCTCCATTGGAAGAAGCAGTTATTTCTAAGAGTGACAGCATTTCGGCGAAATGGAAATCAGGAAATGGTTATAACCCTGCACAGAAAAAAGCCTCAATTGTGGATTCACAAGAAATCTCTAGCAAATGGGCTAGTGGTAGTGGATATGTCAAGCCCAATAGTGAAGAGAAGCGTACAAAAATAGCATCTGCAATTACAGAAAAGTTTAAAAAGCCAGAATAAATGCCTACAATACCAAGCATAAGAACATCTGTTGAGAACAAGAACGTACTTGTTCTTGATGAACATGCAAAGAATGGTACCTTCAGAAGAGATGCCAGAGGGAGGCTTATTGCATATACCGGAGGCTTTTCTGTGGTATTTCCTTATGAGGCTTCAGATGGAACTAAGTGGGCATTCCGTTGTTGGCACTCCGACATTAATAATACTCAGAGAAGGTATGAACTTATTTCTGAAGCCATTCAAAAATCTCAATTAGATTTCCTTTGTGGATTTGAATATATAGAAAAAGGTATAAATGTCGAGGGAAACATTTATCCCACAACAAGGATGCGTTGGATAGATGGTGTCACCATCAAGGACTATATTTGCCAAAATAAGGATTCTAAGAATCTACTCTTAGATTTGGCTGAGGATTTCCTAAAAATGACAAGTGCATTGCATCGGCAATCATTAGCCCATGGAGATTTACAGCATGGTAACATTCTCGTAGATAAAAATCACAAACTATTTCTTGTTGACTATGACTCATTCTATTGTCCACTGTTGAGGGGTGAAGAAGATACGGTAACAGGACTTCCGGATTATCAACATCCTGCACGAAAGAGTAATAAATCTGTATCAGAAAAATTGGATTACTTTTCAGAGTTGATCATCTATTTAAGCATTCTGTCAATAGCTGAAGCCCCGTCCTTAGTGGAGAAGTACAAAGTTGAGGATGCAGACAGATTGCTTTTTGCGAAGGAAGATTTTGATGATATAACGAAATCTCAGATTTATAAAGACATCCAATCTTTAGGAAAACAATTCCAAGAGTTGTTAGATGTACTGGAAGAATACCTCAAGTGTAATAGTATAGATGAATTACTACCATTTGACACCTTCTTATTAGAGAAGTTGGTTCAATTCTCATCGTCGGTGACAAAGGCCATTCGTGACAAGCAAACAGTAGTCGTCAATTGGCTTGTTCCATTTGAGGCTTATGTTACATTATCAGAAAAAGAATCTGGCAAAAAATGGGATGTTGATACCAAAGGACATAAGTCTATGACGCTTGCAGAAGATGCAACTTTTGAACTAGAAGTGAAAATAAACGATGGGAAGACTTTCAAGAAGGGAATTGCCATAAGAGTCTTTGATGAATGTGAGATAAACTTCTCTGCTGATAAATATTATGTTTTCCCCACAATCCCTGTTGTTTTATCTTGGAAAGTGGATAAAGGCAGGAATGTGAAGTTGGATGGAGAATCCATAGAAGAAGAAGGAACAAAAATTGTAGAGCCAGAAAAGGCTACTTCATATACAATAACGGCTGAGGACGAATTTGGAACAAAGGAGAAACGTATTGATATTCAAATGCTGCCTATCCCACAAGTGAAAACCATACTTGTGCCAACTCCAAAAATAGAAAACAATCTATCCGTTACGGTTCAGCAGCCAAGATATAATGTAGATATAAGGATACCAGAAATAAACATAGATTGGATAAAGACTGAAATACCCAAAGTAAAATCTTTAGCAGAATTGGGATTAAGTGTTGAGCTATCTCCACCGTTGCCAAAATTTAATCTAATGAGTTCAATAAAGAGAGTGTTTAATCATATCATAAAGAAATAACAATGGAAGAAAAGAAATCAATAATAGAAACCGAGTTTGTTGAAAGAAGTAATTGGTATAACGAATTCTTGTGGTGGTGTGCTGGTGCCAACAAGAAGGTATTGCGTCAATGCCCCACTGAGTATGCTAAATATGCAGGTATGGGAGGTACAATCTTGTCAACAGCATGTATGGCAGCCTTGTCAGGTGGCTATGCTATATCAACGGTGTTTGATAATACGATAGTTGCCATCTTTTTTGGATTGTTCTGGGGATTCGTTGTTATCTTCAATCTTGATAGACTTATAGTTAATACAATGTATTCTGACGGAAAGGTTACTATAAGTTGGAAAGAATTCTTTTCTGGACTTCCGAGAATTATTATGGCAATATTCTTAGGTATAGTTATTTCAACGCCACTGGAATTAAAGATTTATGAGAAGAGTATCAATACGGAAATAAAGTCTCTTAAACAGAAGAAATTAAAAGAGTTACTTGCTGACGATGAAGCAAAATTAGAAAATTATCGAGTTAGACAAGAGCAGATTAGAAGTAGAGGAGTCGTTGATGCTGTGGTCGAGTCTGCAGGAAATGCGTATAATGAAGCAAATAAAGAATTAAACAAACTAAGAACACAATATAATCATTTATCGTCAAAAATAAGTCAATTAGTTTCAAGAAGAAGCTATGTGTCTCAAGTTGAAAATCCTAATCAGTACAATAAATTAACTAATGAGATTCATAAATTAGAAGTTAAAAGAAATGAATTAACCCCCCGTATTAGTGAACTTGCAACTCAAATCGCTAAAGAAGACAAGACATACAGAACTGAATTAGAAAACAACAAAAAACAAGTCAACTCGGAGTTGGCCGCAATAAATAGTGACATAGATGAGTTAAAATTAAAATTAGCAAATGCTGAGAAAGAGTATGAACCACAATTAAAGGATGAGTTTGATGGATTTCAAGGAAGAATGATGGCCTATAGTAGTCTAAAAGAGAATAATTCTACATGGTGGGCGGCTTTCTTCATTTCATTATTGTTTATTATAATAGAATGCGCTCCAACTTTCATGCGTATGATGGTGGCAGATGGCTCGTATGACAAAATACTTGAGGCTGAGAAACATAGGTTCTCTGTGTTAGCAAATAAAAGAATATCGGATTTAAATGATATGGTGAATACAGAGGTCCAAATTTCGACAGCAAAGAATAAAGAGAGATTGGAAGCTGAAGTTAAAGCGAATAAAGAATTGTTGGAAAAATTGGCAAAGACGCAGGCGGAACTTCTGCAAACAGCTATTGAGAAATGGCGAGAGGAAGAACTTGCCAAGATTAACGAGAATCCGTCAGCATATATTCAAACGACAAATAGGTCATGAAGAAGAAATCAACACCAATACCAGGCCTAAGCTTTTCTTGGAAGAGAGCATTAGGTATTACTCAAGTACAACAGAGTATTTCAAGAAAAACAGGAATACCCATGTCTAAAGGCGGTCTAGAAAGAAAGATAGGGAGCTTTATTCTAAGTTCTTTGTTTAAAAAACGTTGAGAAATATTGTGTAATGATTGAGGATATAATTAGACAAGCCAGTGTAGAGGACAAGAAAGTATTGATCCAATACCAAAAAAACAACGGAGAAGTATCTGACCGTGTTATTGAAAGTATTGTTCCATCGGAAAAATACGGTGATGGGTATATTGAAGCCTTTTGCTACAAGCGGAATGACCAACGAACGTTCAGGATAGATCGTATCATGGATGCCAAAATTATAGACGAAAGTGACTTCGTTCCAAGAAGGATGGTACCAGCTCCTCTTGTAAGCGTTACTCCTCAACCTCATTCAAACAACGTCATGGAGATTCCCGCTATAGAACAAGCTGTCGTTACAAGTTATAATGATGCCGACCCTAAGCTCAGACAGTTATGCCAATACTATTTGAATTGCATTGTTCTTGAAAATGCAAATAGCATCAGTACACCAAAACTTGTTAACGAAGACGAACCTCAATTCGTAGAAATTAACACGCCTTTCATTAATGGTATTATCGATGAGCAGTTAGTGGGATTTATTACTAACAACACCCGACAAAGAAAAACTGCCATGGTTGGTTATCCCGTGATGGTCTCAGACAATAAGATTATCCCATTACTACTGTTTCAGGTAACTGCTGATTACGGTGTCGTAGACATGTCGATTACTCCCTTTGTGAACAAAGCGATTGTTGATTTGTTTATCAGCGACTCTGAAGAACAAATGCAGGAATTGCTTTTCATAGAAGAGCAACTTGGACTAAATAATGATAATATCATTGTAGATATTAAATCAGTAGCCAATTCACTAAAGGACTTACGCCCTAATTGGCAATGGAAAGAAGATCCCAATCCAGACACCATAGAGCCTAATGAGTCTATTTCACTCATTGACGAGGACGGCATTTATAACCGATGTGTCCTTATGCAAGCTGATTTAAACAATTATACAATGGGGCTTGAGATGGAGCTGAATGCATTGTCAAAAATCAGCAAAGAAAGCTATAAGGACACGGCTCTGTACCAATGGATGTATGCTGAGGTCGGTGAAGCAGATATACAGACAATTCAAAAAGAAGAATTGTTAGAAATACTACCACTAAACACAGAGCAGGATGATGCTATCAAGCATGCTCTTCACGCTCCATTGACGATAATAACAGGTCCCCCAGGAACAGGAAAATCTCAAGTTGTTGCAAATCTAATAGTCAACCTTGCGCATAAGGGTAAGAATGCTATCTTTTCAAGTAAGAACAATAAAGCGGTAGATGTCGTAGATCAGCGCACCAATGCTTTAGGAGATAGGCCTATTATGATTCGACTGGGTGGTAATCGTGATTTTAGCTATATTGCTGATTATCTGAGAAGACTATTACATGCTCCACAACCCACTCTTGCACAACAGCAAGAATTCAATTCTGCAAAACAACGATATGAAAGGCTGTTGTCTGATAAAGCACGAATCATCAAACAGCAAGAGCAGGTTATACTATCTAGCAATCAACTAACGAGGATGAATTTAGAGATTGCCAGTATAAAAGAAAAGTGGAATGGTTGGCAAAATATATGTAATCCCAAGACGGAGAAAAGATTTATCAGTCAATTGAAAGAACTTTCTCAAAGTTGGGATGCAAGCCGAAAGGAGAAACAATCCTTTTGGACAAAACTTATATGGATATTTATAAAAAAGGATAGGCAACGTATTTTTAAAAGCAGTCTAGTTTCATACAATTCATTGCAAAAAGAGATCAAGCGTCAGGAAATAGATGCAGAACAATTTGATGATTGCTTATTTACAAAACAAGAAGGAATATTAAAAGAATATCGTCAACTATGTGATTACAAAACAAAACTTGAGCAATATAATGAAGGAACAACTTTCGAGCAATTAGATGTTCAATTAGCAGAGATCAAAAAGAAACTTTCTTCTGCGGCAAAGACTTTGTGGAATAAGTGGCTTGTAACTTGTTCGCCACAGATTCCAGATAACTATCGACAGCAAATATCTTCATTTCTTGCAAACTTACAACTAAATGACGGTAATATTGATAGTATTCAATTAGCTTATGAATATAGGACAATTGAGCGAATATTGACCCAATTGATGCCAATTTGTGCTGTTACGTCTTTGTCTGCACGTGGACGTTTACCTTTTGTTGCCGGATGCTATGACTTGGTTATTATAGATGAGGCTAGTCAATGTGACATAGCGTCTATGATACCTCTATTGTATAGAGCAAAGCGTGCTGTTATCATTGGAGACCCCAATCAGTTGAAGCACATAACGACTATGACACACCAGCAAGACTTGGAATTGGTAGTGAAACATGAAGTTGATGCCTGCTTCTCATATTGTGTTCATTCTTTATTTGATTTAGCAATATCTGTTGGTCATAGAAATGATCTGGTTCATCTGCGAGATCATCATCGCAGCCATGCTGATATAATTGATTTTTCCAACAAAGAGTTTTATAACGGTTTGTTGAGAGTTGCTACAGATTATTCCAGGCTTAAATTTCCGTATGGTCCTGACAAGAGTGTTATGTGGAAAAATATCGTAGGTAAAACGGAAAGACCCCAGGCAGGTAGTGCATACAACCAAGAAGAGATAAATGCTGTGATAGAGCAATTAAGCTATCTTGTTAATGACAACTACATAGGAAGTATTGGTGTTGTAACTCCATTTAAGCGACAGGCAGACTTGATAACATCTTATTTGAAAGAAAAGGACAAGAAGCTTTATGACGAGTTGGTCAAAAATCATGATTTCGTCGCTGCTACTGCCCATAAGTTCCAAGGTGACGAAAGAGATGTGATTATATTCTCTCCAGTCATATCGAATAATGCATCTCAAAGTACATTAAATTTCTTAGGGAGTACGCCAAACTTATTTAATGTTGCAATCACACGAGCACGAGCAAGTCTTATTGTCATTGGCGACAAGGCTTTTTGTCAGAACTCGAACATCCATTATTTAGCTCATTTCGCAGATTATGTTGATTCGCTATATGCAAATACTTGTGTTACTAATAATGTGATGTCTCAGTTGGGACGAGAGTATCCTGATATTGATACAACGGAATTTGTTTCTGATTGTGAGAAAGAATTGTACTCGGCTCTTTATGACAAAGGGATTAAGACATGTCCTCAATATGTAGTCGACAAATATCGCATAGATTTGGCATTGATGGAAAATGACAAGAAACTTGCGATAGATGTCTATGATGACCAAGAATATAATAGCGAACAAAGCTATGCTATTCACTTAAAAAACTCTCGATTAATAGAAATAGGCTGGGACGTTATCCGTTTTATGCCCTATCAGCTGAAAGACGATATGGAGTGGTGTTTGAAACAAATCATTAACAAAGTAGATAGGAAACAAATATAAAATATTTAGTGGATTTATAATTATGAAAAGAGTTTTATTCGCATTATTTGGTCTAATTCTTGCAATTTCAAAAGTTGCAATACCTCTTCTTTTAGGTATATTATTAGCTTGTCTCTTATGCAACATTCATGATGGGGAAGCATATTCTTGGGTATCTGGTATATGGCATGGAATGTTCTTTGTCCCCAATTTTATGCGGAACATAGTGGATTCGGAGGTTTTATACAAGGCAACAAATTACACAACAGCATACAATGTTTTTTGGTGGTTTGTATCCATAATAGAACTCATATTTACTCTACCCCTTATCATATTTGTACTTGTTACACCGCTTGTCGCACTCACGACTCCAAAAGAAGATTTAGAATAAACCTTTATTTGGAGAAGCTTATTGTTACTTAGAATGAAAACAAGTTGCATCTAGTTTTTGCAGCAATGAATATGAAATAACATCGTACTACTTTACATAATATGGCATATCGAAAAAATACGGACAATAGCGGATGTGGTTGCTTGATAATTATCATCATCGCAATTTCATTTATAGTGACCATGTGTAATGAGTCTGACTCATCATCTTCGTCACCAACAAAGATGACGACAACAGAGACAATTGCAAAGACGGAGTCAGACTATTCTTCTTATCAAAAAGGCGGTAATTCACAAGATTTTCCTGTGAAAGATGAACTCTCAGAAGAGGACAAGCAATATGAATATAATTCATTGTCAACTGGAGCTGCTCCTTATACGGCATATTATGGAAAGAACTATAAATGTCCATACGATCAATGCTCAGGTATAAAGGTTACTGCACCTGCTGAAAGTGACATTATGGTTATTATCAAAAGGGATAATGCTAGTGGAAAGGTAATATCTCATGGCTATATCAAAGCTGGTGGTACCTTGTTCTTCCCAATTCCAGATGGCACTTATCAAACTTTTTTCTATTATGGTCAAGGTTGGAATCCAAACAAAGAAATGGGTAATGGAGTGAGAGGTGGCTTCGTGAAGGATGAAATCTTCTCGAAGGATAATCCTCAAGATATTTTTAGTGCCGTATTGACCTATGTTCTGCAATTGCAACGTGATGGTAATTTCCAAACAAGAGGAAGTAATAAGGGTGAAGTGTTTTAACGATATTGAACGACTGAATAGCTATGGTGAAGAAACAATCTTTTTTGTCGAATCTGTTTGGTGAAGAAACTTATGAAAATTGGCTAGGTTATTCAAGAATAATCATAGCTATTGGTACTCTTATCCTAATTATAACTTACGGACTATCTTTTTGGTTCTATTCAAGTATTGTTAGTTACCTCTTGAAACTGACGACAGGAATGTCGTTACTTTTCATAGCTTATGTGGCTATGTGGGTTTTATTGCTTGATATAAAAGTTAATGTTGATGAGCCTGAAGCCTATAGCTGGGAGAAACCTCAAAAATCAACAAAACCAATAACATATATTTTGTCAACACTGTGGACAATAGTCCTAATTGTTGTGGGCATTTTTGCAATTTACTATAGTCATAGTTACAGAAGGCACTATGCTTTTAAATGTGATACTTTCCTGGTTGACAATCATGCTCGCTTGTGCCATTTAGAATGGACAGAATGTGAAGCTGCGGAAAAGGCTGAGAGTTTAGTAGAATTGAAAGGTTATCAAATAGGAGAAGGCTTCTCTTTGTGCGAAGAATGTAAAGAAATTGCAGAAGAAGCAGAAGCGGACTATGAGGGAGAAAGGTATTTTAGACGATAATTTCTGATGGGATTTGATGTACTTATCACAAGCCTTGTGAAGCAATTCCGTTTGGAGTTATATAGAAAAAGAACTAATTTTGCATCTATAAAATATAGATAGAAAGATGAGTATGAGATGATGAAGCAGGCGTACCTTGTCCTTGCAGCCATGATGCTGCTGTGTTTGGCACCAATGCCATACGGCTATTTTATGCTTGTTCGTTTTGTGGCAATGGTGGCATTCGGAATGATTGCATACCGTTATTATGTAATCCATAAGAATATTGCAGCATGGGTATTTGGCTTGCTGGCCTTGTTGTTTCAGCCAATCTTTAAAATATCATTAGGGCGCACGATATGGAATGTGATTGATGTATTGGTGGCCATCCTGCTAATTGCCATCTTTATATTAGAGAAACGGATGGAGCAAAAGACAAGGGTGCAATTCCAGCCTTTACCACCTGATGATAACAACAAGCTGGATGGTAACCAATTCAAATTTCATCTTGAAGGCAAATTAGGTCCCAAGGAGCTGATTTATGTTGCCAGTGAGGAGGATAAGGCATTAACAGAGCTATTTGAAAAAAATCCTGAAGTATTGGAAGGGTGGGGTAAGATGATAGGTTTTCAGATAATCTATCTGCCTCTTTTGATGAAACGTTTGGCTGATGCTGATGTGGTGCGATATAGAGCCCCTTATCTGAAATATTCAGAGGTGACAAGTCGTATCATTGGCAATGATTTCTTGCTGAAATACTTGGACAATCCAGATGATAGGAAACACATCAAACAAGGTTTTATCAGGACTGAGGACATCCAAAGGGAGGATGGGAAAGACAAGGCGATTAATCGCTTCTACCCTTTATCTTCTCAGAGTGGGGAGTCTATCAATGATCAACTGTATAGAATTGGAAAACAAATATCAAATGAGGGAGGCAGTTATCAAATAGAGGCTAATTATAGCCGGAGACCTCTACAGGGTGCTGAGGATCATTTTAATTCTCAAAGTGGTGGGGAGAATATTGATGATTTGATTGAAGAAGTGAAGGAGAGAATCCTAAAGCTAAGGCAAAGAGGTGTTGCGGAATATATTTTAGAACAGTTAATCTATCCTGATGATCGTTTGAGCAGAATGGTAATAACCAAGGACTATCGTATCTTACTTCCAGACTATAATGACATGGAGATTAAGATGGAACCACTGGTAAAGGCCGTGTATCTGTTGTTCTTGAAGCATCCAGAGGGTATTGTTTTCAAACACTTGCCAGATTACAGACAAGAAATGGTGGAAATTTACAAGCAATTACGTCCTTATGGATTGAACGAGCGTTCATTACAGAGTATTGAGGATGTAACGAATCCGCTACTCAATTCTATCAATGAGAAGTGTGCACGTATTCGTGGTGCATTTTTGAGCCAGTTTGATGACCACATGGCTAAACATTATTATATTGATGGCCTGCGTGGCGAGGCAAAGAAAATATCCCTGCCGCCTGACATGGTGGAGTGGGAGGAGGAAGATGTATGATATATGATGTCTGATGTCTGATGGAAGATGTAAGGGATAAATCTTCTGTTTTCACAAGGCTTGTGGGTCGAAATTGTTTGGTTGCAATGATAGAACGGACTATCTTTGCAACCAAACTTAATTTTGTGGTTATGACAGATTACGAGTATATTGTCCAACAAGTGAAGAAGTTCCATTATTCAGGATGGGACGCAGAAGAGTTAAGAAAGTGTGTGGATATGCTTCCCGGACTTACGAGAGAGCAGCAGATTTCGCTCTTTCGCAGTAAATGGATTGAGCATGAGAAACCCCTGAAGGAAACGATCTTCAACCTGCTATTCAAAGAACGGATTGAGGAGAGGGATCGGAAAATTAAGGCAATGAATGTGGACGAACTCATTGAGAACCTTCAAGATGAGAATGGATATGGAAAATTCATAGTGCTGGAAATGAAAGAACGTTATGACTCTTTGGAAGATGCGGATAAAGTGAAGATTCTTGATACACTGTCCAAGACCACTAAGGGGAACCTGAAATGGGCTGAATCGAAGAGAAAACAGCTTAAAATAGAAAAGTAAGCTTCATGCCAGGACAAAGAACTCAATATAAGCGTAATCAAGGTCAGAGCAGCCAACTACCCTTGGATTTTGCATATGGTCATGTTCAGCCTCAGGCTCTTGAGGTTGAAAAGGCCGTGCTAGGAGCATTGATGATTGACCGCGATGCATATATGGAAGTATGTGAGGTGCTGCATGTGGAAAGTTTCTACGAGCCTCGAAACCAGAAAATATATGCTGCTATCCAGCAACTGAATATGGAAGAGAAACCTGTGGATGTGCTGACTGTAACTGAGCAACTGGCAAAACTGGGAACGCTTGAAGAAGTTGGTGGTCCTGGGTATGTGGCAGAACTCAGTTCGAGAGTGGCCACGTCTGCAAACATTGGCTATCATGCCAATATCGTGGCAGAGAAATATCTGTCGAGACAACTGATTTCATATACCAGCACTATTGGTACCAAGGCGTTCGATGAGACCTACGATGTGAATGATGTCATTCAGGAGGCTGAGAGTATTCTGTTCGACATAGCCCATAAAAACATGAAGAAGGACTACACTTCAGTAGATCCTCTGATTGAGGAAGCTACGAAGATTATGCAGGCTTCAGCT
>OCVV011352937.1_pt1 | contig 14772 bp, 14 predicted proteins | sample 1539721 | NCBI WGS metagenome assembly OCVV01 (sample SAMN02144230, study PRJEB22623) | gut metagenome | biome: sheep rumen | host: Ovis aries | place: New Zealand
CTTTAAAGATACTAATTTGAAAGCAAGCTTTCATTAGCATCTTTCAATCACAAGCCTTACGGCTGAAACCTTTTCAGAGATAAACCACGGTGCTTTGCACCGAAAACCCTATCAAAATATGCAATTACAAACATTACACATTCCAAAAATAACAGCAAGAAACGCACCCTGTTAGTTAGCCCTTCCCCTTTGGGGAGGGATGGGAGAGGCTTCCTTTATCATTGCCGAAGTTACAATGCACTCGGCATAAAAAATAAACACGTTTATTTTGTCCTGCTCTCGTTTTTTTGTATCTTTGTGCTCCACAAGGGGAATTGATTGTCCTTAAAATTAACCCTATGTAATATAACAATGAGGTGTAAAAGTAAGTTTAATACCATTTTTCATGGAAAAAGCTGAAATACTAAAAAACTACTACAACACAGACATCGACCCAACAGTTGATAGCCTAAATAACGTTATCACCCTATGCGAAAATTTTCAAACTGGCGGGGGCGACAAACTGCTCTATGCTATTGAAATGCGTAATTGGAAACTCGTTCAAATAAATGCACTTATAGAATATATTACAAGTGCACGCCAGAGAATGGAGAGGGAACTGATGAGATTGAAGAGTTACAAAGACGAATTCAATGCCTCATTTGCCACCGACCACAACGACTATTATAACACGGTAGCTGCCATTCTCAAACACATGAGAAGCCACACAGCAGCATATAAAGAGATTCTAAAAAAGACATGCACCACCAAACACCCTGACAAGAAAACCTGTCAGCGTTTCAACATAAAACAAAAATCAATACATAAGGAATCTGTATTGGCGAATGGCACATACGAAAAGAGCATTTTCAACATCAAAGACCCCTCTATTCCCGAAGAAGTGCGAACGCTCTTTAGAGAACTACAGGCATTCTTCAACAACGAGAAAGAGTGCTTTAATATATGCAAGGAGATAATAACACAGGAGAACACCATCAAGAGCGACCCAAAGATGAGCAACTACCTTCTAAACAAATACAGAGACGATGCTCGCAAACGTCTTAAAAGCACTATTCGTCTCATCAGCGATGATGTTGTAGAAATGTTACAAGATATAAACCCAGCATATAAGCTGTATAAAAACAGCTCATCAGAAGAACTCTTTGCACAGAAAGAATTTCATAAGCACAACACCGATGAGATGGATCATTTCTGCATCATAGAAATGGCTTCAGCAAAGCAGAAATTCAATCTTGAGACTGATGAAATCAAGAACTGGGGCACAGATGCAGCCAAAATATCAAAAATAAGAAATGTGGTGGCTCACTTCGACGAACTACTGCCCAGCAACTTCAGCCATAAGGACATGGGCAAATACATATATTTCTTCTGCAAATGGGCACTACCCACCAACATCAAACAGGCCCACGCCTACTTCCTAAAACACTACCACGGCAAACACAAACCATCACAATATGCAGCCGTAAATGCCCACTCTAAAGAGTGGAGCAAGGACAATGAGTTTGCAAGAAGCATAGCTACGCTAAGCTAAATGATAAAGGCAATCACTCTTCGCTCGGGTCATCAGCTGCTATATCCGAAAAGCCTTCCATCTGAGGATACATAGGAACAACTTTTGAGTCATCCACATTACTACTAATATAAGCAGCTTCTACCTCATACTTTTTGAAGTTCTCTGCCTGCTCAAAGATTTCTTTAAACACCTCATCCTGTGGAACAGGAGGATATCCGTGTTCTGCAAGTATGAGAATTAAATCCATCTGTAACTCAGCCTTAATATCAGAACGGTTTGCCCAGTCGGTGTATTTTGATTTATCATCTACCATATTCTTTACTGCAGCCGATAGAACAAGCAACTTATCTTCAGGATATTCAAAGCCAAACTTGTTAGCAATATCTTTTAATATATCATAGAAAGCCTTCTCTTCATAGGTGATTCCCAAGTCTTTGAAGGATTTCTTCTCCTTGTTCACCTCCTTCAACAGTTCTGCCATCTGCTTAGCCACCTCATCAAGTACCTCTTGGGCAAATATTGCATTATCGCTACGATCGTTGTATTTCTCAACTAGTGAGTTCAGGCGCTTGGTAAAGTCCACACCCTTCATCTTATTCACCTTCTTAAACTCATTAATGACAGTGCGCAACAATTTCTCCATCAGCTTTACCTTAGTATTTGGCAAGCTAAGTTTTTCAAGTCGTGCCATATAATCCTCACTCAGCAGGTCGAGATCTTTTGTATCAGCATTCACCTGAGCCACTTCTTCAACTCCCTCCGACTGCAATGCTTCTTGAAGCATCTGACTCACCTTGCGGTTCATCTGTGAGGCATCAGGAGCAGTTCCTTTCGTCAGTTTATATATAATAGAACGCACACCTGTAAAGAAATGAATGTCTTCACGTTCTTTATCGCTGATCTCATCATGGTTCAAACAGAGATTAAATGCAGATTTTAACTTCTTCACATGTCCCATAAAGAGGTTTTGCATCTTTTCTGTTGCCTGCACAAACTCTGCCGCTTGCTTCAAACATTCGAGTTGCTCTAAAGACGTACCTGTGGTGAACTTCGAATAGTCGAATTGTACAAACATCCTACGCAAAATATCCAACTCGTCTTTCACCATCACCAGGGATTTCTCTATGGTCTCCACGTTATCATCCATGTCACCACCACCGGCATATTGCTTCAAAGCATTGTTCATGTTACTTTTGATGCCGATATAATCCACTACCAATCCCTTATCCTTGCCCTCATATACACGGTTCACTCTGGAAATGGTCTGTATGAGTGTATGACTCTGCAATGGTTTGTCAATATACATAGTATCAAGGCAAGGCACATCAAATCCCGTAATCCACATATCCACCACAATGGCTATTTTGAATTCCGACTCAGGGTCTTTGAACTTTAAGTCAAGCTTCTTTCTATCGTCATCATTACCCAGCAAGTTATACAGAGTATTGTCATCATCCTTTGAACGAGTCATCACCATCTTTATCTTCTCAGCTTTCCACTCAGGACGCAAGTCAATAATCTGTTTATATAAATCGTATGCAATCTGTCGGTTAGAGCAAACAAACATAGCCTTACCACATACCGTACTGCCTTCTTCAATGCGCTTTTCGTAATGTTCTACGAAATCCTTTGCCACCGCAGCCAGTCTATTTTGGTCACCGATGATTTTATCCATCTGTGTTACAGCCTTCTTACTTTCCTCTATCTGGTATTCGTTAGTGCCAGCATCAAAACACTGCTGGTAGTATTTTTCAATCTCTTGCAACTTTCTGTGGTCAACAAACACCTTGGCAGCACGACCTTCATATACAATGCGTCGAGTGATACCGTCAGCCACCGACTCTGTCATTGTGTAGCTATCTACAACATCGCCAAACACATCTATTGTTGCATCAATTGGAGTACCTGTAAAACCTACGTATGTGGCATTTGGTAATGAGTCATGTAGATACTTGGCAAAGCCATAGCTACGCTTTACACCTTTATCAGTAATCGTAATATTCTGCGTGATGTTTGTTTGAGAACGATGAGCTTCATCCGAGATACAAATTATATTGGCACGGTTAGACAGCAAGTCTGTATCTTCGCTAAACTTTTGTATGGTTGTTAGAAACACACCACCACTCTTTCTTCCTCTCAGCAGTTCACCCAACTCTTTGCGTGTCTCCACATTAATTACCGTCTCGTCACCTATAAACTGCTTTGCATTCATAAATTGTACTGATAGTTGGTCATCCAAATCCGTTCTGTCAGTAATTAGCACTATTGTTGGCGAAGCCAAATGACGGCTTCGCATCAGCATACGAGTCAAGAACAGCATCGTCAAGCTCTTTCCACATCCTGTAGCGCCAAAGTATGTGCCACCTTTTCCGTCACCCTTGATATTGATATGCGAGTGTTCCAAGATATTATTATAAAGCAGATGTGTAGCAAAGAACTGTGGATAACGACAAACTATTTTTCGTTCACACTTCGAGTTGTCTGGAAAAAACACAAAATCCTTTATCACACTCAACAAACGTTCCTTTCTAAACAACCCTTGCATCATTGTGTGCAGCGAGTCGATACCATCATTAGCCTTGTCTGTCTGTTCCACTTTTCTCCAGGCATAGAAGAACTCATAAGGCGTAAACATCGTACCATATTTATTATTTACACCATCGCTTATTACCACAAAAGCATTATAACGGAACAAGTCAGGAATGTCTCTACGATAGCGCACAGTCAACTGCGTATAAGCATTCATGATAGTAGTATCTTCCTTCACGGCACTCTTGAACTCAAGCACTACTACAGGCAGACCATTCAAATATACTATACCATCAGGAATACGTTTCTCAGCACCTTTTATCTCCAGTTGGTTTACCACCTTGAAGATATTTCTATCAACATCTTTAAAGTCTATCACTTCAACGAACAAATCTGGCTGCGACGCATCCTCGCGCTTAATAGTAAAGCCCTCCGTCATCAATCTATAGGTATAGGCATTCTGCTGATATAAAGGTTCACCATTGTCAGCTGTCAGCTTGGCAACCACACGCTCTATCTCTAAAGGCGTAATTCCTTCTGCACTATATCTATCCATAAGATACAGTTTCAAATCATCACGCAGTAGCACCTCCGACAATTCCTTATGTATTGTCTCACCATTCACATAGCTGTAGCCTTGTTGCTCAAACAGCTCCATGATGCCCATTTCCAAGGCGTGTTCGTTGAAGTGTGACATAAGCTATTTTTTTTCTTTTATCAATTCATTATATAATGCCAATCCCTTTACCGTCAGCAAATATTTCTGGCGTGGATGGCGAGGGGAATTAGGATAAAGCATTCGTACGTATCCTTCCTTTATGGCAGGATTCAGGTGATACTCTAAGAAATTTGGACGATGCTTAAGTTCCAATGCTTTCATAATTTCAGCAATAGAAAGTCCTTTATCTCCTATTTCTTTTATCAACCTAATAATATGAGTATTATTTGTATGCAACAAATTCTTTACTTGTTCGGGTACTTGTTCGGGTACTTGTTCGGGTACTTGTCCTGTACTTGTCGGGTACTTGTCGGGTGCTTGTGGGGTACTTGTCTGGGTGTTTAGATTTGGTTGCACACTCCATTCTGCCGTTGGATGAATATGCAGATAGCGGTTACGCAAGTCCCATTGTTCCCCAAACAACAGATTACGAAAGAAACGCTCAAGATATATTGGGGTATAGTCTATTCCCTTTGCAATATTGTGATAGTTGGCACGAACCAAAGCATTACGGAAATACCAAGAATGCTTTGCGAACAAGTCATTGTTCACATCAAATCCCAACGAGCGCAGATATTGTATGGTAAAAACGGCTGTGGTACGGGTATTTCCCTCACCAAAGGCATGTATCTGCCACAATCCAGAGACAAACTTTGTCAGATGACTTATCATTTCATCTTGACTCTTTCCCTTATAGTTATATGCACGTTCCTGCTCCAAATCATAGTCGATAGCACGACGCAGATCTTCCCAATTCAGATAGAGCACGGTATCACCTTCAAGCACCCACTCCTTTTTTGTGATGTCGTATTTACGGAATTCTCCCGCATGTTTCATCACATCCTCGAAAACACGACGATGAACAGACTGATAGCCGCCTGTGCTGAAATCAAAAGTAGGACTTGACAATACTTTTACGATGTTCAATGAAACACGGTCAGCCTCTTCCTTGTCTTCATCGTTAGCATCGTGGGCAGTCTTTGTAATATAGTATTGATTGACGAGCTTACGCGCTTCATCTATCGTAATATCTCCTTCTATATGCCGACACGCCGTGTTTTGCAGATAGCTCGAAACCTTCAAGCCATCTACAGCCTGAAGACCTATAGCCGTCTGCCAATATCCAGCCTTCTCCCTCTGTGAGGGTTCTCCTTGGCGGATATACTCGTCAAAATTCAAATATCCTTCCTTCATGTTGTTTGTATTTATTTATTCACCAAACAATCCCAACTCAATATCTATCGCATCACCAAGCAGCGTAAGTCTCTCCTCTTGCGCTAACCACTTTGTAAAATCATTAGCCTCATGAGGCCATACAGACCTCAAGTCGGTAATTCTTATCATCTTTCCTAATTTATCCATGTTATCAATTGTTTTATTCTTTAAATATATTGCTGATACTTGGTTCTCAGCTCTTTATGTATCGTCTCACCGTTCTGGTAACTATATCCTTGCAGCTCGAACAGCTCCATGATGGCCATCTCCAGCTTATGTTCGTTAAAGTGTGACATGTCAATATGAATTATTTATTAATTATGTAATGAGCACTTATCTTCGTTCGTTTTTAAATATTGCTTTATATCAACGAGACTTGGCTCTTCTAGCATCTCTTTATTGGGAAAATCTACGTTTAAATCTTTTCTCATAGCTGTCAATATATTATTGAGTAAAGTCCCAAATTCGGAATGCAACATTTTGCTTTTTTCCTCATCTCCTTGTTCCAAAGATTGATGAAATAGCAGAACTTTCTTCCTGTATTCTTGCAAATAGTTTACCAAATCCTCACTTCCAACTATATAAACTTTTGCTAAACGTTCGTTTATATATGTTTCTAGCAAAGGATTTCCCTTCTGTGCATATGGATTTGTCAAAAAGAGATTATACAATTCTCCAATTAACGAAGTGTATAATTGATAACGTGCACATAATCTAGGCTGCTTAATAAAAGAAGGCGTAGCCAAACCACTAGCTTTGATTATTAGTTCCAATGTTCTAACAATGTATCCAGAACAGTCAACCTTTGACATTAGTGAGTGAATAGATTCTGGATGACGATTCTGGCCATTTGAGCCCACCAATTTTGATCGACTTACCAATTCTGCATTTTTATGGGCAATGCCATTTCGCAGGTTTGTCAAATCCAAAGCGAATTTAACATCATCATCATTCCATAAACTCCAATCTTTAAAATAACAAGCTATATCTTTCAACGTTTTCTTGTCAAATGCATCTGAAATGATAGATTTTGCAATGTCATTTATTGGCAATATATCATTTAAAGCATTTAAGCAATACCTTTCTAATATTCCTTGCAATTCTATTATAAGTGCAGAATTATTATTAAGCAAATATAAAGAATATGCTGTATCAAAACTCATTGCCGAAAATGCATCATACAGACCACGGCTGACGGATTGAGGTGGATATTTCCTATCAACCTCTTTAGTCAATCTGGATATTTTGTCCTCCTTACTTTTTAATGATTTCTCTATATCATTTACTATAGCATGCAATCTGTCACTGACATTCAATGGCTTATTGGACACTTTGTCCGTTAATAACTGTTCTGCTTCTTTCTGTTTGCTGTTTGAATTCATTTTGACCATAAGAATATCTTTATTATTTATATAATCTTCGACATTGTAAAGACTAAATATCGATATGCTTTTATAGCTTTGACATAGCCTTTCTTGAGATTGCTTATTTATAATATCTACCTTATCTAATTGGAATAGTGTCTAAACATCCGTCAAAGAAGTAACGATCTAAATATCCTAATATCTTATTAGATTCTCCTAAACCGCCACAACAAACAGGTTCTCTGCATATGGTTATTATTGTTGAACGGTTAATTAGTTTATGCATGAAATCTTGAACCTCTTCATTATCATAATATTTTTCTCTGAGTATTTTCTCTGGCCATGCATATACATTGTCTTCACATTCAGTAGTGAAGCAATCCAAATCGAAATCTAGTACGAATGGATTGGTCACTTCTTTAGAGAACTTGTCGTAACGCCCATATGGTGGTTGGTTGTATTCAAATATATTGCGAACATTTTCGTAATAAGGCTCTTTGATTACATTATCACCTAAGAATGCTTCGATGGTCATCATACAATATTATATATTTGTCATGAAATGAATATACTTCAATATTTGTATGTTTTGACAAACCGTATATTGATGTTATTTCTTGCATATTATACTATTTTATTATTTTCTTTGTCAGAAATGAAGACAAGAATTCGATTAATTATTCGTTTCTGGAGATATTGAATTAATAGTTCTCAACTATTGTTTTTAAATTCTTCTTAATATCATACGCGGAAATATTCTCTTTAATCCTTTCTACTCGTTGCAAATTGCCCTCTACATCAGCAATGAAATCGTCCCATTTCACACTTGGGATATACGAACTTTCTCCTGTTTGAGGACGGCTATTTGCCAAATGATGCGGACAAGTTGAATATGTCGGATTATATCTATTAAACATATTTACAGACAAAACCTTAAACAATCTTCCTGTACTTAAGGTGCGAGTATTGCAATATGGACATGTATGTTCTTGAATATAATAATCATAACTATTGTTTACATCAGGAAGGACTATTGCCATAACTGCATTTGTTTTACTTGTTCTTCCTTCTCTTGATTGCTCTCTTAAAGAATATGAGATTTCCCAAGGGATCCATTGATCAGTTTCAGGTAGAGAAGGATCTTTCATGTTTGGCGATATTAATACAAGCGTTATACTACTATCATAAATTTTATCACCAAGAACGGACTGAATAGTAGCATCTTCCAATACACTCATATCTTCACCATCTTTTTCACCTTTGTTGATACTATCAACTCCTATAAGTTCCTGTAACTTGTCAACATAATCACGAACTCTTGTATTTCGTTTTTGCGAATACCATATATGATACATCTGTCTAACATTTGTATCTTTATATTTATATGATATAAAAATCTTTCTTCCCATAAGCTAACACATTACAATTATACAATCTTTATACTTCAATATAAACCCGCCAATAATCAGCAATACCACAATAACACCATAAAGCCAACCAATTGTCTTCGAAAAGATGGTACTCCAAATGCAGCATCTACAATCAGTGTAGTTATTTATTGACATAGCAAATAAAGGTATTGTAGATTCATCGGGTAAAACATCTTTGTAGAGTTCTCTAAATTTTCTTTCTTGTTGAAGATAAAATGCATCTAAATACCAGAAAAGAAAAGTAGGAACAATAGCTAAGAAGATATAGGTCACATTATCACTACTTGCGTACAATGCAAGCAATGCAGAAACAATAGTAATCATCCATTCCTTTATTTGGAATGAATTTGAATTCATTCGATTTATGATGTTCTGAATGAACTCTAAATGCTGAATCTTTTCTTGTTCCATAATTTATCTTTTTAACCAATCAACCAATGATATTCTTTTTCCTTCATATTCAACATAACATCCAGTAACTATATACTCATAATCGGATTTAATTACGGGGTATATTTGTAAATATTCACTACCAGAAAACGTCTCTCTACGTCTTTCTGTAATTGGCATTATGGCAATGTTATCCAAATATTTTTGAGCGTCGCCATATCCAAGTTCCCAGTTACACCATTTTGAAGCTATAGCTCCTTCTGTAGCAAGTAAAATAAACTTCTTGCATTCCTTTATCTTTTGCTTTATTCTACGTGCAGTTTCACCACATGTGTCTTTAGGCATACCCTCATCTAACCAATCGACATATACAGATATACCAAGGCTTTTCAACATACATATTACATTTTCTAATACAGCCATTTCGTCGTGTTTGTGTGATAAGAAAACAGTGATTCCCCGCGAGGGAATACCATAATACCTAACATTTCTTGCTTCATTAAGAAGTGTCGTGTATTCAGAACCCTCTCTTGATTGTTTTAGTTGCTCTTTTGATAAAATATATTCTGCCATAACTTAATATTTATTGCCCCATCTTCGCCAAAAGCAAAGACTGTATTTCGGTTAATTTTGAGTTTTCTTGCTTATACAAAGAAATATGATTGTATAGTGTTTCTTCTTCTGTTGAAAATTTTATATGTGTTTCAATATCTGGGATTATGATTGGAATATCATTAAGAATTTTAATCGTTAGGAACTTGGTTGTCGTTCCTTGAGAAGAACCTTTGAAATCTTCCAATTTATTTTTGATAACAAAATAAATATGTTTGTTACAGATAGTCTGATATATAGATGAAATTACATATGTTCTTTGATATGCATTGAATTTTCCTCTATATATTTTTAGAGGATATATAGCACTAGCATTATTACCTGCCAAAAGAACAGCTTCTTGGTCAAACGCATATGTATCAGTCCAATATATTTCTTGTGAGCAAGTAAAAAATGGATAAATACCATTTTCTACTGCATCTTCTGAATTTAGCTTTCCTGTCACAATTTTTGCAACTTTTCCCAACGTTCCCATTCTCCAGCCTTCGGGGAGGCTTTCTTTGTCGATTTTATCGACGAAGGTTTTGCGGTAGAGGGTTTGTGCGGTGGCTTCGAGATGCTGAATCATTTGATTATTGAGACGGATGCGGTTAGTCAGCGTTTCGTATTCTGATACGATTTCACGTTGACGAGTGATGGAGGGGATAGAGAGTTGCATATCTAACAAAGCCTCTTTACTCATTCCTCCACGAACATCAGCATCAGTATAGAACCAAGCGTTTCTATCAAACTCTGGCCGTCTGAACCACATCATCAAATATTCTGGCAATAAAACATTAGGTTCAGCTACCTCAAATACAAAGTACGCTGGCGATACAATTATGGGGGCATCGTCTATATGTATTGCCATAGGAATTTTCTCGTCCCTTCCAACATGCATCAAATTACAAGCATATTGCTTCTTTGATACAAGTTTATAGACAGACAAGTCTGTGCCTATGACATTTGCTACCGAAGGCATAAAATACTTATCTATATTTATGCCCATCGGTTTCGTAATCTTCAATTCCCGATTACGAACATTCACTTCTCTAATATAGTCGCCTAAACGCTTGTATTCCGCTTTACTCATCGTTGTTTTTGTTTATTAGATTGACAACAACTTTTACCATGACATCCTTCTCTTCAGTTCTGCTCTCAGCAATCATCAGCGTAAGGGCTACGAGAGTGCTGTCTGCTATGCGCTTGCTGCCGTCAGGATAATAGAGAATGTGATTATTGTTAAGGAACCAGAGGAACAAGGTAGCGGCAATGCGCTTGTTTCCATCGCTGAAAGAATGGTTCTTGGTGACGAGATAGAGCAACATGGCAGCTTTCTCTTCCACACTGGGATAGAGTTCTTCTCCTCCAAAGGTCTGGTATATCTGTCCGATACTGCTTTTAAAGGAGTCATCCTTCTCGTTGCCAAAGAGAACAGAGCCACCAAACTTTTCACGCAAGCCGTCGATAGCCTCCATTGCATTCTCATAAGTAGCATGGAACGGCTCTTCCTTTGTGGTCTTATTGATAGTAAGCCGCTCGTAGTCGTAGTTGTCGAGGGTATCGAGGGCATAAGTATAGTCTGTCACCACCTCGAATAAGGCATTGGTCTCGTCATTAGACAATAGAGGCTGATTCTGAATGGTTCGCCCGAGCATACCTACCAGTTGACGCAACTCGCCAATCTGCTCCTTACGCATACGCTCATTGACAGCATAACCTTTAACGAGGTATTCTCTCAAGACTTTTCGTGCCCAGATACGGAAAGCTGTACCACGTTTACTCTTAACACGATAGCCAACAGAAATAATAACATCAAGGTCGTAATATTTAACCATACGAGATACTTTCCTCTTGCCCTCTTGCTGAACTTGTAAGTATTCCTTACAGGTTGACTCTTTTTCAAGTTCCCCTTCTTTGTATGCATTTCCAATATGCATTGTGATATTCTGAGGGGTCTTCTCAAACAACTCTGCCATCTGAGCCTGAGTCAACCACACAGTCTCATTCTCCAAACGGACATCCACCTGCGTCTGTCCGTCCTCTGTCTGATATATGATGATTTGATTATTCGAGTCCATAGCCTAATGATTTAAACAGTTCTTTTAACTGCTGCTTGCTATTTTCCTCCTGTTGTAAGAGGTCGCGCATTTCTGATTGCAGTTGCTTCATTTTTGTATCGAAGTCAATCTGCTCGTCACGGTTGCGGAACTCGATGTATTTGCTGGGCACGAGACTCCAGCCTTTCTTCTCTATCTCATCGAGCGTGGCAGAATAGCAGTATTCCGGCTCATCGTGATAGGTCTCTTCATATCCTACACGCTGCCAGTTATGGAAGTTCTCTGCTATCTGCTGTATCTGTTCCGTAGAGAACTGAATGTATTTCTTCTCAAATGGCTCACCCCACTGGCGCAGGTCAATGAATAACACCTCGTTCTCGCGATTGCGATAGCGAACCATCTTGCCATTCTGCTCAATGGTACGTGCTTTTTTGTTTTTATTCAGTATCCAGAGCGTAACGCTAATATCTGTAGAGTAGAACATATTACGAGGCAGAATGACAATAGCCTCTACCAAATGGTTCTGCAATAGTTGCTTACGGATAGCCAACTCCGTTCCATCGCCACTCAAAGCTCCGTTAGCCAAGAGAAAACCAGCCGTACCATTAGCCGAGAGCTTTGAAACGATATTCAGAATCCAACCATAGTTGGCATTACTTGTTGGAGGCACATCATAACCCATCCAGCGAGGATCATCTTTCAATTCGTTCTCTGCTCGCCAAGCCTTCTGATTGAATGGAGGATTAGCCATGATGAAGTCAGCTTTCAGGTCTTTGTGCTGGTCGTTATGGAAAGTATCAGCAGCCATCTCACCCAAATTGCAGGCAATACCACGAATGGCAAGGTTCATCTTTGCCAGTTTGTAAGTGGTATTGGTATATTCCTGTCCATAGACAGAGATGTCACGCTTGTTACCGTGATGTGCCTCAATGAACTTCATGCTCTGTACGAACATACCACCAGAACCACAACAAGGGTCGTAAATCTTTCCACGATAAGGCTCTATCATCTCGGCTATAAGGTTGACGATGGTCTTAGGCGTGTAGTATTCACCTTTACCCTTACCTTCAGCAATAGCAAACTTACCAAGAAAGTATTCATATACACGTCCGATTAAATCATGCTCAGGGTCTTTTAGTGTGTCAATCTTGTTTATTTCATCAAGCAAAGCCGCGAGCTTGGTGCGGTCGAGCGACAGACCTGCATAATAGTTGCTTGGCAAGGCACCCTTCAATGTAGGGTTGCTCTGCTCTACTTTCGCTAACGCCTTGTCTATCTTAATGGCAATATCATTCTGCTTGGCATTCTCAATCAGAAAATCCCAACGGCTTTCCGGCTCTAAGTAGAATACATTCTTAGCGTTATAGAACACGGGATTATCAGCGAATGCCTCTTTACCATCAGCCAACAGCTCATTACGTCGCTCAGTAAAGCGATCGTTAGCATACTTCAGGAATATCAGGCTCAGCACCACGTGCTTATATTCTGATGGCTCTACTGAGCCACGTAGTTTATTTGCCGACTCCCAAAGAGCCTCTTCTATTGTTTTCTCCTTTACTTTTTTCTTTGCCATCTATTTGTCTTAAAGTTTTGTTTTTTCATGCGCACACTGCATGAAGGCAAAGTTACAAAAAAATATTCAAAGATAGTCTATTATTGAAGATTAAAAAAGTGGATGAAAAGCATTTTCTTATTTGAAGCCATACATTCTATTCCTACATCCTTCTTTTCTGATTATTTCCGTGTTTTTATGTTTTCTTGATTGCATGATGTAGATTTTTATCATAGCGCACAACACGATATTGTACTGATGTAATTCCAGAGGATAGATTTATATTATCAAGACACGTGGAGGGGGAGTATTGTTTGGAATGGAATTTGATTTAGTTTGGGGCGTTTTTTGATTTTTAGCCATGCAGGTAATCAAGAAACTGAGGGAAAGAAATCTAATTTGGAATAAAGAAATCTAATTTCATGAAAAAGGACTTTTTCTTTTGCTAAAATTGTATAGTATTTTCACAGACACAATTCTATTTATTTTCTATAATAAGTCAACGCAAAATTATAATTTCGCACTCACCAAACAGCAGGGAAATAGCCATAGCACGTTGCTGGGTTAGCTTCATTTTCTTCTGCTGCGAGGCAGACCCTCACTGTGAAGCGTGAGTAAAAGTCGGAAAGAAAAAACAATATGAAAACTAATGTGTTTTCACCTGAAACTGCTCAGTTCAGTTTCTATTCAAAGCCAGTGACTAACAAGCGTCCTACAAGGGTAATGACGCTAAGTGATGCCTTTCAGTACATAACAGGAGTGGAGGCTCGTGAGCGCACTATGAAACTCAGAGCTATAACTGATGCCAAGGAACGCAGAGCGTTCAAGGCACGCGAATTTGACTATGCTATGTTCTCGGGTGTGTTCAGTTATGGCAATGACAATGCTCTAACGAAACACTCAGGACTGATATGTCTTGACTTTGACCATGTGAAGGATGTGAACGAGGTGAAAGAGTGTTTAAAACGTGACAAGTTTTTTCAAACACAGCTACTCTTCACATCTCCTTCAGGAGATGGAGTGAAATGGGTAGTGCCAATAGATATTGCCAAGCACGACCACCGTTCGTGGTTTGTAGCTCTGAAAAACTATGTGAAGCATGAATATGGTCTTGAAGCCGACCCTTCGGGTATCAATGTGAGTCGTGCCTGTTTCTTGCCTCACGATGTTGAAGTGTATGTAAATCCTGTGATATGTCCGTTTTAAAAACCGAGCCTCTCCCATCCCTCCCCAAAGGGGAAGGGCTAACCAACTGCTCGCTAATTACAAGTTTTGATTTGATTATGAATGTTGAGTTTTAAAGAAGAACCAAGAAAACACCTCGAAGCATGGTGATGCCTACGGCATCTATGCGAGAATATGCTTTCGGGCTTGTGAAAGCGAGCTTTCAAGCCCTCATCATCTTCTCTC
>OCVV012828061.1_pt1 | contig 14771 bp, 21 predicted proteins | sample 1539721 | NCBI WGS metagenome assembly OCVV01 (sample SAMN02144230, study PRJEB22623) | gut metagenome | biome: sheep rumen | host: Ovis aries | place: New Zealand
GGCACTGCAAGTGCATAGAAACTCTATAAGGAGTTAGGGGTTTTACTCCTAATTCCTATTTTTTTACAAGAAAGGAGTTGAGAAAATGAATCAAGCTAATGGTGGAAATGTAATATTTCACTTTAAAGGTAATACCGATGATATGGAAAAGAAAAGTCATCATTTAGGACAAATCTTTAAAGACACAGGAGTATTGCTAGGTAAAACAATGATAGCAGGAACTTTAGTAGCAACTGCGGCTATTTCAAAGTTTGTAAAAGATGCTAGTCAGTCTTTCGCCGAATTTGAACAATTACAGGGTGGACTTGAAGCAATGTTTGATGGAAATGCCGAAGCAATAGAAAGAATTACACAAACTAGTCAAAATGCTTATAAAGACTTACAAATGAGTCAAAACCAATATTTGCAGTCTTTCGAAAGTTCTTATGCAATTGTTAAAAATGGTTTAAGTGATGAAGCAGATGCTATTGAATATACAAATAAAGTTCTACAATTATCAAGTGATTTATTTAATACTTATGGTGGTAGCACTGAACAATATTCAAATGCAATTAATTGGGCTTTAAAGGGAACTTTCTCATATTTAGATAACTTAAATCTAGGTATTAAAGGAACTCAAGAAGGTTTTGTTGAAGCTGCTAATGCAAGTGGAGTATTAGGTAGAGAAATTCAAAATGTAAGTGAACTAACAAATGATGAAATAGTAGATGTTATCCAACATTATGCCGAAGAAACAGGTGCTTGGGGAAGGTCTACTGCAGAAGCAAGTAAAACTATAGCAGGATCACTTAATATGACAAAAGCAAGTTGGAGTGATTTAGTAAATGAATTTGGTAAAGAAAATGGAGATGTAGAAGGTGCTTTTGATAGATTTATGGAATCTGCCGAAGCATTTGGTTCTAATCTAATGCCTTTACTGGAAAGAATACTAAATAATATAGTAAGTCATTTACCTGGAATAGTAGAAAAACTTGCTCAAGCACTACCAGGTCTATTACAAACATTAGTACCTACTCTAGTTCAAGCAAGTGTAGATGTATTAAAAGCATTGGTAGAAGCACTACCAGATATATTAAAAGTATTAGTAGAAATGCTACCAGCAATAATAAGCACTTTAATAAAAGGTCTAGGAGAAATAGTAATTGCTTTAGCTGATGCACTACCAGACTTAATACCAACAATAGTAGAAGCTATATTAGAATTAATACCTGTACTATTAGAGAACTTACCACTATTCATTGAAGCAGGTATAAAATTATTAATCGGTTTAGGAGTTGGAATTATAAAAGCTATTCCAAAACTAATTGCCGAAATTCCAAAGATATGGAGTGCATTAAAAAAAGCATTTGGAGAAATGCCAGGTAAAATGCTATCAATAGGTAGTGATTTACTTAAAGGTTTATGGAACGGAATTAAAAATGCAAAAGACTGGGTAATAGATAAGATTAAAGGTATAGGAAAATCAGTATTAAATGCAGTTAAGGGTATTTTTGGAGTACACTCACCTTCTACTGAATTTGCTTTTATCGGTAAGATGAATATGACAGGTTTAAAAGAAGGTATGGAAAATATGCAACCTGAAATACAAAAGACAATTGATAGTATGTTTGATTTAAGTCCAACTTTAACAGGTTCAATGGATAATACATTAAGTCCAAACATAATAGTAAATAATGAAATGAATTTACATACTGATCCATTAGGACAAACAGTTGGACAAATAAAGACTTTTGCTAATGGTTCTAAAAATGATTATAACTATGGGATGGGAGTGTAAGTATGACAATAACAATAGATGGTATTGAAGTATTATGTGGAGATAACTTTACAATAAGTCAAGAAATGCTTAACACTCCTTCTGTTATTTTAAATAACGTATATCCAAAGAGTTGGGAAACTGATAAAGACTATACAAGTAGTTTCTATCATCCAGCTGATTATTCACAATGTTTAATAAGAGATGAGAATAATAACTTATTATTTTGTGGAGTTGTTAAGAATTCTGGAGATATAAGTCTAAACCCTAGACATCCACACTACTCTACTCTACAAATACTAGATTATAAGACATTTTTAAGTGAAGGAGAATCATTAGACTTTGTTATAGCAAATAAGACTATTTTAGAAGCATTACAGGACATTATTGAAGTAATTAGTCCATATGGTTTCGAACTAGGAAACGTGTCTATAATTGGAGAAAATGAAGTAATAGGAGCATACTCAACAAAAGATAAAACTGCTTATGATGTATTTAACTACATAGCTGATATAACACAGTCAAGATGGACTACAAGAGTTTTAGGGGTTGGTAGAGTTGCAATAGATTTCTATGATCCTTCTTTAATGCCACAGGGAACTCAAATTAATTATAATAATACCTGGTTTACTAATAACAAAATAATTGATATGAGTTATAACTATGGAACTTGGGACTATAGAAATAAGCAAGTAATGACATCTCAAGAAGTATATGGAAACATAATACAAAACCAAACAATTGCTTATGATGGATATGCTACTCAACTATTAACTGAATATCCAATAGGAACAATAACAAGTATCACAATAGATGGTGTAGAAAAGAGTTTTGCTACTAATGATGAAAAAGATTTAGGAATATTTGCGGATTTCTACTACACAATAAATAACAATTTCTTTGAAAAGAACACTAATATAGGAAGGGGAAATGTAATCAATATTTCTTATTACCCTATAGTAGAAGGTAGACAAATAATAAACAATTCAGTTGAAATAAGTAGAGTTGCAACAAGTACAGGAGTAAAAGGAGTAATAGCAAGATATGAAAATAGAAACGATGCTACTACTTCAAATGAACTACAAAAGATAGGACAAAGTTATATCAAATATAAAGGTGTACCTGAAATCAAACTAACAATTAAGAGTGAATCAAATATCTGGAACATAGGACAAAGAGTACAATTTAATGCTCCTATAGATGAATTAGATACTGAATATATGGTAAAAAGAAAAGACATTAACTATTTAGTAAATGCAGATAAAATCTTTTATACATATGAATTGACATCAAGTTTTAATAGTGAAAGTGCAATAAACTACTTTGATAACCAAAGAGCTAAAGCAAATGGAAATATAAAGGAAGGACAAAGTGTTTCAAGAAATGTAGATATAGAAGAAATAGCAAATATAATTTTCTATGATACAACTACAACTGAATTAAGCATAACACCAAACAATGAACTACAAAGTAGTCTTGAAACAATATTAGGTGGATAGTATGACTCAAGAATTAAAAGAAGATATATTAAACTATATAACTAATAACATAACTCCAACTGATAAAGATGATACTCAAATATTAGAGAAAGTAGAACAACGTATAAAGCAACAATATAATGAACTTTTACCAGAATACTGGCAAGATTTAAGAATAACGGGAATTATAAAATCATCAACAAATGGCAATTATATCTTATATGGTGGTTATATTGTAAAAAATGGGGAATATATAGAAAGTGATTCTAGGGGTTTAATTCTAATATTAGATGCTTATTTAAACCCAATTAAATCAATATATAAGTTTTCTTCAGGAACACTATTAAGACCTATCCAAAAAATGATACAAGTTGAAGATGGAACATTTGTAGCAGTAGATAGCACAATATTTACACGAAAAGAAGATAGAAGGCAAATACAAACTAATACCAAGAGATTTATTATGTTAAATAATATCTCAATAAAAGATACAACAAATGATTATAGAGTAATATTAAGAACATCTTATAATATACCCTACTCTAACTTTTATTGTATAGATATGTTAAAAAACCCTAATTCTGCTCATTATGTTATGGCAGGAGCTATGTATATACCATATAATTCCAATATTCACTTACATAGTGTAAGAGTAATAGAATTAAAGGTAAATGTAGGAGAAGCAAATGAGTGGACTGAAAAGACTGCACCTACAAACAGATCGTGGATATATGGTGGTTTTTATGGAGAATTTGATAACGATGATATTTTAACTTGGAAAGCTATTATGACATATAACGAAAACCACCAAGTAGCATTATATAGCTGGGATGGAACTAATTTAAAAACTATATTAAATCATTCAAATACATTAGAACCTTATGTAGACTCTCTATCAATGAATAACCAAGCTCAATTTATAAATAGAGATGAATTATATTTTGTAGTCAATAATCAAAGATGGGGAAGTTCAACTCAACCACGTTATATAGGTTTATATAAATATGATTATAGAACTGCACAAGTAAAAGAAATTTTTTATAAATACATAGGAGATTATGATAATCTTACATCAAGAGAAGGAATATTTATAACAAGTTTAAATGGCAACTTATATATAAATTATAATGATAACTATAACTATACTAATAAAACAGCTAATTATAGTTATCAAAGACTTGTAAATGATACTTGGAGTCCAATATTATTATATGAAAATGTTTTATATAGTATGGAACGTGAGTTAAGTTTTACGGATAATACTTATAACTTAATATCAAATATTGAAATTAATTCAAATCTAAATGCTACTTATTGGAATTTTATAACAACAAAAGAGATTTATAATAATACTAACTATAATGGTTTACCATATACCGACTATAATTCAATGATAGCAGATACAGGGTTGCTATATGGAGAAGATGGAATATTATTTGCAAGAGATATATATAATAATACAATGATAGAAGGAACAACCACTTCAACACTACAAGTACCCAACACTTTATTAAATGATGTCGATATAACTCAAAAGAAACTATTAGGAGAAACAAATACAGTTCTAATAAACGATACCAGAACAATAACAAAGAATATATATGAAACATTATATATAAATTTTATAAGGAGTTTAGCAGTAAAGGATGAAGATACAAATACTTATTACCCTACTACTGCAACTTATATAAATCAAAATATAAATACAGGTACAAAACAAAATTGTGAAATGTCTTTTGTAGGAAAAGTACGAATCAATTATCAAGATAGTACATTAATGCAAACACTAGAGTGGACTTTTAACGTAGATCATTATGAAACAAGTTTTGTAATAGATACTCACGATGAAATACCAACATCAATAGACTTTATGAGTAATGATGAAACGACAATATATATAACAAAGAACTTAACTTTACAAAGTAATAAATACTACAAAGTAAATCAAAAGTTAAGGATAGAATAAAGGAGATGATTATATGGCAATAGCTGAAATATCTTTTAGTGATAAAAGTGATATTAATACAACATCTACACCAGAAGTAAATAAAATAACTGCTTCAAACTTAAACGAAATCAAATCAGTAGTAAATACTAATGCTAATTTAATGGGAGATTTAGAAACCTTAACAACAAGTGATAAAAGTTCAGTAGTAAATGCTATCAATAGTAAGATAACATCTTATAACATAGTAGCAGGTACTCCAGTAAAGACAGGTAAACAAATAGAAGGATATGATGAATATGTAGTAAGAGTAAATCTAGGAAGTTTACCAAACAATGCAAGTAAAGATTATTCTTTAGGTTTTTCAATAAACCAATTAATAAATGTAGAAGGTAGTTCAGTAAGAGCAAGTGATGGCAATATATTCCCACTACCATTTGTATCTACTGAACCAAGTGCAAATATAACAGTTTTAATGTTTAACACAAGTACATTAAGAATAACTACAGGAAGTGATAGAAGCAATTTAACTGGGTACTTGAATATTTACTATATATAGAAAGGAGTTGATTAGATGAATATTAAAGTAAATTCTCATACATTAGAGATAGAACAAAACATAGATATAAATGCAGGAGAATATAATATAACAACTTTAAACTTTGAATTCAGTGAAGAATACGAAGGACTAACAAAAATGGCAGTATTTTCAAATTGTGAAACAATATTAAAGACTGCTATATTAGATAATCAATGTACAATACCATTTGAAGTATTAGAAGAACCTGGACAAGTTCTATTAGGAGTATATGGTTATGAAGGAGAAGGAGAAGAATTAGAATTAAGATATTCTCCAGAACCACAATACTTTAATGTAAAATATGGTTCTTATCAAAATGGTGGAGAACCTGAAATACCACCAAAAAGTGAGTGGGAACAATTAGTAGAAGAAATAAATGAAGCAATAACTGAAACAAATAATCTAAATATATCAGCTACAAAAGAGAATCATACTACTACAATAACTATTACTCATAAAGATGGAACTGAACAAGAAGTAGAAATACTAGATGGAGAAAAAGGAGAAAAAGGAGATAAGGGTGATCCAGGAGCAGTACATATGATAGTAGTACAAACCCTACCTACTCACGATATAGATGAAAGTGCTATCTATCTAGTACCATTAGAAAACCCTACTGAAGAAGGCAACAATTATGCCGAATATGTGTATATCAATAATCAATGGGAACTACTAGGAAAAATAGGAGTACAAGTTGACTTAACTGATTATGTTAAATTTACTGATTATGCAAGTGATAGTACAAGTGGAGTAATAAAAGCAGGAAATGGTTTAGGAGTGCTTACTAATAGTGGTTATATCTATGGAAAAGCATACACTTATGCTCAATATCAAACAATGCCTACAACTAATGTAATATCTAAAGCAACTTTGGATAATGTAATCACTGGTAAAGGTTTAGTAAGTAATACTGACTATGCTACAAGACAAGTTGGTGGTGTTGTTAAATATGGAAATTACTTAACATTGGATAATGGTACTACTTTTGCAGAAACTTTAACTAATGCACAATATCAAAGTGCAGGTAATGGTTCATTTATAAGTAAAGGTACTTTGAATAATGTGTTAGATGCACGTATAGGAGATATTAATTCAGTATTAGATGCTATTAATGGAGAAAATATATGATTTGGAAAACATTAAAAGATAACTCTCGTTATTCTGTAAGTGATGCAGGAGTAGTCAAGAGAAATGCTTATAAGAGAGTTGATAAATTAGGAAGAACTACTCAAATGAAAGAAATGATATTAAAAAATCAAATAGATAAAGATGGTTATTATAGAGTATCAATAATATATAAAGGTAAGCAAAAATTTATTCCAATTCATAGATTAGTAGCAAAAACATTTATTGACAATGAAAATAATCTACCCTGTATAAATCACAAAGATGAAAATAAATTAAATAATTGTGTAGATAATTTAGAGTGGTGTGATGTTTCATATAATAATAACTATGGTTTAAGACAACAAAGAGTAAGCAAAACACTAGGAAAAAAAGTAATTGGTTCAAAAGGTAATAGAACTTTATTGTTTAATTCTGCAAATGAAGCAGAAAGATACTTTACAGGAAAAAAAGGTTCTAATATATCTAAATGTGCTAATGGAAAACTAGAAACTGCTTATGGTTATAAATGGGGGTGGGCATAATGGGAACTACTGCAGAAAAATTAACTTATCTTAATGAAACAAAAACACAATTAAAAGATATGCTTAATTTAGGTGGTGCAAGTTTAACAACTGAACCATTTAGACAATATGTAGATACATTAAAAAATAGATACCTTTACTTTATGAATAATGGAACACAACAAGTATGGGATAATTGGGAAAAAGTATCAGGAGAAGGTACTGAAATAACCCTAAATAATACCGAAGAAGCACCAATGAGTTTAGTATATAAAGGAAATACTTATCAAGATAGTACAACAGGGACTAACCTCTTATACTACCCTTATGTTGACACGCCAAATAGTCCAAAAACTGTGGCAGGAGTAACTTGGACTGATAACGGAGATGGAAGTATTACTGCAAGAGGAACTGCCACAGGTTATTCGGATTTCGTTTTGACAAATGCTACTAAAAAATTATATGTACAACCGAATACAACATATAGATTAAGTGGAATACCAAGTAGTGCTTATTTAGTATATGATTGTTATGAATATGACACAAACAATACACAAATTGCTCAACATAATAATATTAGAAGCAGTTCTTTTACAACAAACTCAAGTGCTTCGTGGCTACAAATTATTGCAAAGAGAAGCACTAATGCTAGTATAGACGCAACTATATACCCACAATTAGAATTAGGAAGCAGTCAAACTGAATGGGTAAGACCAACGGAAGGGCAAGGAAGTCCTAGTCCATCATACCCACAACCTATTCACGTAGTAAGTGGAGATAATACTATTAATGTATGTGGTAAGAATTTATTTAATGATTATTATTCAGGAGCAGAAGCAATATTAAGAGGAGTAACAAAAAAAGCAGGAGATAAATGCGTAATATTAAATGGTACTTATGACAAACAATACAATTTAGATTTATGGTTGACTAATTCAAACGGAAGTACAAAAGGAAATATGGTACTACTAAAAGCAAATACGCAATATTCAGTATCAATAATATTAGAAGGTTCTTACTCTTTCGATTTTACAACTGCGTGGATAAGTTCAAGAACATTAGATAATACATTTTCTTGGAATTACAAAACTTTAGAGTATTCTAATGGAGTATTTAAAGGAACATTTACAATAGGCAATACAGATATATATGTTGGTGGTATTAGATTTCCTATTTCAACTACTTATAATGCTACTTTTACAAACACAAAAGTATATATTCAAATAGAGAAAAATAGTGAACCAACAACATATGAACCCTATACAGGAGAAAGTTATCCTATTAGTTTATCTAGTAATTTACTATACAATGTATCATTGCCTAAATATCAAGCAGGAGTAATAGCAGATTATATTAATGGTATTTTTAAATTAAGTGGTACTTCAACAAATGCTTCAAATTTATATATAATTCCATATACATCATCATTAGTACATGTAGAAGCAGGAGAAAGTATTACATTTTATATAGAAAGAGTATCAGGAACATCAGTTGTTAAATTTATGACATATTTTTATCCAGATGATGGTACTTCACAAGATTATACTTGGGGAGTAACTTTAAATGCTAATACTTCTTCAAATAAGGTAGTTAAAACTGCTACAAAATCAGGAACATTGAAAAATGTTCAATTCTTTATAGATAATTCAACTACATACGATAGTGAAGTAAAAATATTAGTAAAAAAAGGAAATATAGAAAATCCAACTTGGGCAGAGTATATTACTCCAATAGAACTCTTAAAAATAGGAACATATCAAGATAGAATATTTAAGAATACACCAAATACAACTGATTATGATAGTAATTTAGAAGATAATTTATGGTATTTAAAAAAGGAAATAGGTAAGGTTGTATTAGATGGTAGTGAGAGTTGGAGTTATAATTCTGGAAACCAAGTTTTTTACTTAGCAGATTATGTTAATTATTTGCAAACACAAGCATTTGTTCCATTTTCTAATTACTTTACAGGTAGAAACTCAATAACAGGATATGGTAGTTTAGTAAATAATCAAGTTTCCTTCCTATTAAGCACTAATAATAGAATTGTATTAAAAAATACAAACATTACGACAACTAGTGATTGGACTACTTGGTTATCTACTCATAACACAACAGTATATTATGTACTAGCAACACCAACATATACCCTAATAGAAGATAGTACCCTAATAGAAGAACTAGAGAGTATGAAGAAATCGAAAGAAGGACAAACAAACATTTCACAGGTAAACAACGATATGCCTTTCATATTAGACATTACTGCTTTAAGTAAGGAGTAAAAATGAAGGTTATAAAAAGGGAGTTGGGTAAGGACATTGAAAAACTTACCATTATTCCTATAAGTGATGTTCATATAGGAGATAAACAAGCTAATTTAAAAGCATTTAAAGACACCATAGAACGTATTAAAAATGAACCTAATACTTACACTATTCTTAATGGAGATTTATGTAATATAGCACTTAAAAATAGTCGTAGTGATGTATATAGTGAAGATATGACACCTATGGAACAAGTATTAAAGGTTATAAATTTTCTTGAACCTATAAAAGACAAAATTTTAGTTATGAGTAATGGAAACCACGAAGATAGAATAGCAAAAGAAACTAGTATAGATATTCTTTACTTAGTTGCTAAACAATTAAAAATTGAACAAGTCTATTCTCCTTCTTGGTGGTACTTATATTTAAGTTTTGGAGAATCATCAAAGAAAAGACCTACATTATACACTATTACTGGTTATCACGGTTCTGGTAGTTCTCAAACTACTGGAGCAAAAGCAAATCGTGTCAAGAAAATGAGTCAAGTAGTTTTAGCAGATGTTTATTTAATGAGCCACGTTCACGAACCTATTAATACTAAAGGAGTTATCTTTGTTCCAGATTATCAACATAGATCAATAGTAAGAAAAGAAATGTATTATGCTATTTCAAATGCTTACGTTGAATATGAAGGTAGTTATGCCGAACGTATGGGTTTAACTCCAGGAAACACAGGTACAAGTGAAATAGAATTAGATGGACATAAGAAGCTAGTAAAACTAACATTATAGAAAGGAAAATAAAATATGGAAATATGGATAGCATTAATAAGTGGACTTTGTGTAGCAATTCCAAACATTATAGCAACTATATCAAGTAATAGAAAAAACAACGTAGAAAAAGTCAAAGGAGAAATAAAAGATAGCATAAAGGACACTGAAAAGAATATTAAAGTTGATATTACAAAAGTAAGAAAGTCTTTAAATGATGAAACATTAAGTCGTTGTAAAGTTGATTTAATAAATGTTATGTCTAGGGTACAAAATGGGTATAGTCTAACTGAAGAAGAAAGAAGAATACTAATAGAAGAAAAGGAACAATATAATAAACTAGGTGGCAATTCATATGTAGATGATATGTTTGATAGATTAAAGAAAGAAGGTAAATTATAATGGATAACTTTTTAACATGGGAAGTTCTATTAACTTTTAGTGGGTTAGTAGGAACAGTATATATGGGTGTTGAGTTTACAAAAGAAATACCACTAATAAAAAAGATACCAACTAAGTATTGGAGTTGGATAATTGCTTTTGCTTTATTAATTGCAACAAACGTAGTAATGAAAACCTTTCAATATCAAGACATAATTTTGCATGTGTTCAATGCAATAGCAGTTAGTTTAAGTGCAAACGGACTACATGATTTCAACAAAACAAAAAAGATTGATAAGGAAGTAGGATAGTATGGTAGGCGAAGGAATTAAATTTGAACGCATAAGAAGAATAACAGGTTATTTAGTAGGAACTCTAGAAAGGTTTAACAATGGTAAAAAAGCAGAAGAAAGAGATAGAGTTAAACATAAATTGGAAGGAGATAAATAAATGACTTATCAAGAATTTAGAGATAAATATAATGGACAATGGATAGACTGGGATGGAGCTTATGGTTGTCAATGTTGGGACTTAGCACAAAAGTATTGTACTGAAGCGTTAGGAATACCAAGTTGGGTGTTAAGTGGATGTGGAGTTGCTAAAAATTTATTGATTCAACCAAAAAGAAATGATCTAGATACATACTTTGATGAAATCTCAATTTATGAAATGATACCTGGAGATTTATGTATTTGGTGGAACGATAATACTGCTGGTCATATAGCCATTTATGATAGATGGGATGATAAAGGCAATTGCAACTGGTTCTTTAGTCAAAACCCAGGAGCAAGTAAAGTACAAAGATGTGAAGGCATTGGTACTCTACACGCATTTAGATTAAAGAAAAAAGAAGAACCTACACCAAAACCAGAAATAACTCCAAACGTAGAGAGAGATGAATATAAAAATCAAATAGAAGTTAAGGTAGAAAAATTAAGAGTAAGAGCAACACCAAGTCTTAATGGAGATATTTTAGGAACTGCTAAAGAAGGAATATATGATTATTATGAAATAGTAGATGCCGAAGGTTATAATTGGTATCGTATAGCTAATAACCAATGGGTTGCATATAATCAAGAGTGGTTCGACATTTATCCTGCTAAACCTAAAGAAGAATTCAAACAATTTAAGGTACTAGACAAAAAAGATGGTTATGTTCTAGTAGATTTAGGTAAAGTATGGGTTGCCGAATAAACTAAATAAAAGGACTATTTAAGTCCTTTTTCTTTTTGGAGTATAATTATACCTTTTTCAAACAAAAGTTCGTTAGAACCCATTTAAGACACTAAAAAAGACTATATTCTAGTCTTTCTTTGTTAAAAACCTTTGAATTTGTCTAGGAGAATAACTCATAAGTCTTGCAACTTCTTCTATTGTTCTCTCTCTACCAAATTCTTTTATAAACTCACTATCGTGTTTTAATTCCCAGGCTTTTGATTCTGGAGAAGCTATTTTTTTCAAACGATCATTTTCATCTAGTATAAAAGTTTGCAAAGCACGTTTCTTTTTCATAAGTAAAGTAAGGTTGTTATTAACTTCTCTTAATTCTTCTTTTGCTTTTTCTAAATCAACCATATTCTCCTTTCTATATTCAACCTACTCATCCCCACCTACTATTAATAAACACCAGATTATGAATATTAATAAAATAATTGCCATAATTCCTATTATAGTTCCTATTTATCATCATCTTCTTTCTTAATAAATTTAACGTAAACATATGCAGTAATAGGACAAGTTATATATCCTAGTACAAATATAATAAATTCCTTTGGTATATACATATTATTTCTCCTTATTTATATAATCTATTATTTCATTGACTTTACCTACTATATATAATTCATTTTCAGTAAAAGTATGTCTTGGCTCTCCATATAATTTTTCTATCTTCTTATCTTCTCCTATTATTTCTACTTCATCACCTAATGCAATATCTAATCTTACATCTTCTCCAAGTCCATAATCTTCTACTCCAAAATGTCTTTGGTATTCTCTTTCTTCTTCATTGAATTCATATTCAAGATAGTTAAATTTTATCTTCTTTGGCACTTCTTCTTCATTTGCTATTTTATTTAATAAATCTATTATTTTCATATTACTCTCCTAATCAAATATTGTTTTACCTATATATTCAACACTAAACTCATTTGCAAAATACATATCAACAACTGTAATAACATCATCAGTTTCTATCTTGCAGTATTCTTTAAAACTTTTAATGTGTTCTAAATAATTTTTTCTATCTCCTCTAACTCTTACTGACTTTAATTCTCCATCTTCGTATCTTAAATCAATTACTTTTAAACCATCAAATTTAATATTATAATCTTTGCTATAATCTCTTACCATTGTTATATCTATCATTCTTTATTCTCCTTATCTAATATTTCTAAAAGTTCTTTTACTTGTTTTGAAGTTAATTTATCTATTCTATAATCACTTCTTGATAAATCTATTCTTCCATCATCTTCAACATAAGCCATAGTAAATTTAATTGATTTACTCCTTATATAATCTTTTGCTTCTTTTATGATAGAGTGTAGTCTTTCTATTTCTTTATCTTTATCTACTAATTCCAATTCTAATTCAAATCTTTCAGTATTTGTTTTGCCTATGTTTTCTTGTATCAATTCTTTATTTTCTACCCATAATTTATTGTAAAATTCTTCTGCTTCTTCTTTTGTTAGTTCTTTATTCACTCTTTATCACTTCCTAAAAAGTTCCAATATGGTTTTCCCATTGCTTTATCAATAATTGCAGTTATTTCGTCAAAATGTTTATTAGACCACATTACCAATAACCATATTGCTAACCTATATCTCATATCTAAATCTTCTATTTTTTCTTTATCACTCACTCTTTATCACTATCCTTTAATTCTTGTAATTTACTTTTTGTTCTATTTATTTGCCCCATAATAACACCTGCCATACTTCCAGGAAAAATATGTTTATCTGCATATTGGTATTCTTCATCTAACCATTTTTCTAATTCATTTATGATATTATTTAGTCTTTCTATTTCTTTGTCTTTTTCTTGTAATATTTTTAATGTTTTTCCACTTGTTCTAGTTCCATAGCAAACATTCATTATTTATCACTATCCTTTAATAATAATTCTAAAGCACCATTTATAATTGCTTTTGTATGATTATCTTTTTCTTGTTTTAGCATTTCTTCTAACCACCAATTTGCTTTATTTAATTTATCTTCTGTTATTGATAAATCTGCTCCTAATTCTCCATTTTGTTTATCTAATTCATTTATTATATTATTTAGTCTTTCTATTTCTTGTTCTTTTTCTTTTATTATAGTTTTTAAATTTCTAACATAATAATTTTCATCACTTTTTAATTCATCGTTTAGTCTTTCTATTTCTTTATCTTTTCTTTGATTTCTTCTTTGTTCGTATTCCACTCTATTTGTTAGTTCTTCTATTTGAACTTGATATGTTTTATCGTTTTCTTTTATATATTCCATTGTTAGCATTTTTTACTCCATTCTTTGCTCTAATACTTCGATATATGAAGAAAGCAAACTTTTTACCATTATTAAAGGTTTGTTTTCAATAAAATCATTAAGCATATTAGTAAATAAAGGCTTTTCAATATTTTCTTCAAATGTTTTTTGATGATATTCACTTAACGCATTTTTTGCATTGTTATATTCATTTGATTTTATTCCAAAGTCTCTTTCTGCTAATACACAATTTCTTATTAATGCTTTTTCTATCACTCTTTATCACTTCCTTTTAGTTCTTTAATTTTATCTAAAAACTCTTCTCTGCATAACCACGCTTCTTCTTTATATTGCCAAGTATCATCTCCTGAATTGTCAACCCACATATTTTCAATTCCTTTTTCCAACTCATTTATGATATTATTTAGTCTTTCTATTTCTTTATGTAAGTCTAATATTGTTTGTATTGCTAACTTACTATCTCCTTCTTCATATTCTGCTATGTTTG
>OCVV012846852.1_pt1 | contig 14771 bp, 14 predicted proteins | sample 1539721 | NCBI WGS metagenome assembly OCVV01 (sample SAMN02144230, study PRJEB22623) | gut metagenome | biome: sheep rumen | host: Ovis aries | place: New Zealand
ATCTGTGCAATCTGCCAAAATTTCTCTCAGCATAAAATCTGTGTAATCTGTGCAATCTGTGGTTTTTATGACTTCCGAAAGTTAAGTTATGATAATTTGTGGATAAAATTATTTTAATTATGGTAATTTGTTTCTTAATGCCCCATTTGGGATGAAAAAATGGGGAAACGGCAAAAAACTCCCATTTCCTTTTGTCCTCTCAAAAGAAATCCGTACTTTTGCCCTTGAGTTGCCCACGGCTTGGCGAAGCGGAGCAACCCCTTATTGGAAAGTATTAACAGCATTAGCAGTTATTCGGCGTGTCTGAAAGGTGAGATGTTTAGAACACGATGTCTATATAGCGGTAAATGACTAATGTCTGCACTCTTGATAGTGCGGACATGTCACTTATCTATATAGACAGGTACCATCTCACCACCTCAGACACGGATAAAGTGGTCCGCGCTTTTTTCGTGTCTGCACACAGGTGGATGGTATCTGTCAGTCCCGATAAGTGCTGTGCCCAAAACCTATCTGTATGCAATACGAACAGACGTTCAATGCCATCGACAACATCTTGCGCAACGAAGCAGGATGCAGCACCGAACTGGACTACATCGAGCAGACCTCGTGGCTGCTCTTTCTCAAGTATCTCGACGACCTGGAGCAGGAACAGGCCATGAATGCCCTGCTCAGCGGCAAGACCTACAAGCCCATCATCACGGGCTACATGCGCTGGAGCCAATGGGCTGCACCCAAGAAGGCAGACGGCTCGCCCGACACGGTGAATGCCATGACGGGGCCTGACCTGACTCAGTTTGTGGATGGCAAACTCTTCCCCACTCTGCGCGAGTTTCAGAAGACGGCATCGAGTGCCAAGACCCTGGAATATAAGATTGGGGAGATTTTTGCCGAACTGCGCAACAAAATCACCTCGGGCTACAACCTGCGCGAGGTCATCAACCTCATCGACCAACTGCACTTCCAAACCGCCGAGGACAAGCACGAAATGACCCTGCTCTACGAGAGCAAGATTGCCAAGATGGGCAACGCCGGGCGCAACGGAGGCGAGTACTACACACCCCGTCCGCTCATCCGCACCATCGTCCGGGTGGTTGACCCTCAGATTGGCGAAACGGTGTATGACCCTGCCTGTGGGTCGGCTGGTTTCCTCTGCGAGGCGTTCACCTACATGAACCAGAAGGTGAAGAGCACTGCCGACAACAAGACCTTGCAGGAGAACACCTTCTTCGGCAAGGAGAAGAAGCCGCTGCCCTACATCATCGCCACCATGAACATGATTTTCCACGGTGTGGCAGCACCCAACATCATCCGTGGCAACACGTTGGCAGAGAACCTTTCGCAGATTCAGGAGAAAGACCGCAAGAACGTGATTCTTGCCAATCCGCCCTTTGGTGGCAGCGAGCGAGGCGAGGTGAAGCAGAACTTCGACATCAACACCTCCGAAACTGCCTACATGTTCATGCAGCACTTCATCAAGATGCTCAAGACGGGTGGCAGGGCTGGCATCGTCATCAAGAACACCTTCCTCAGCAACGGCGATGCCTCGGCGCTCCGTCAGTTGCTCTTGCAGCAGTGCAACCTCCACACCATCCTCGACCTCCCCAGCGGTGTGTTCCAAGGGGCAGGCGTGAAGACCGTCGTCCTCTTCTTCGACAAGGGCACACCCACGAAGAAGATTTGGTACTACCAACTGAATCCCGGTCGCAATCTCGGCAAGACCAATGCCCTCAACGAAGACGACCTTGCCGACTTCCTCGCTCTGCAAAAGACGAAAGCCGACAGCGAAAACTCGTGGAGCATCGATGTCTCTTCCCTCGGCAAAGACTACGACCTCAGCGTGAAGAACCCCAACAAGGTGGAAGAGGTGGATGAACGCACATCTGCCGAAATCGTCAGTTCCCTGCTCGAACTCCAAAAGGAATCCCAATCTTTGTTGAACGAAATAAAGGAGATGGTAGGATGAAGGAAGTTGCAATAAAAGATATTTGTAAAAAGGATTCTTCTGCACTCAAACAGAAAGAACTATTGTCAGAAGGCAAATATCCTGTCTTTGGTGCAAGTGGCATTGCTGGATACCTTAATACATTCTATCAAAAGAAAGAGTACATAGGTATTGTAAAAGACGGTTCGGGCATTGGGCGTGTTGCTTTCTATCCCGCAGAATCATCGCTTATTGGAACTATGCAATATGTCCTTCCTAAAGAGAATTATGATATAAGGTATATTGGATATTGTTTGCAAAGTTTGGATTTGTCAAAATATAAACAAGGAGCAGCCATTCCACATATTTACTTTCGTGACTATGGGGAACGACTTGTTAAAGTTACTGATAACAGGGAAGAGCAGCACTCCATCGTTTCTCGTTTAGACTCCGCCTTTTCCCATATCGATGCCCTCAAAGCCAATGCCGAAAAGCAACTCAACGAAGCCCGCAAACTCTTCCAAGCAGAACTCACAGAATGTATGAAACCCAAAGAGGGATGGGAAGAGATAAGAATTGGCGACGTTTTTCAAACCTACGCAGGTGGTACTCCACTAAAATCAGGGAAAGGGTATTATGAAAGTGGAACAATCCCATGGATAAGAAGCGGTGAAGTATGTCAAATGTACATTAGGGATTGTGAGATGTGTATTACAGAAGAAGGAATGAAAAACTCTTCGGCAAAATATTATCCTGTTGACACAATACTTGTGGCAATGTATGGAGCGACAGCCGCACAAGTTGGAATATTGAAGTTTGAAGCAACTTCAAATCAGGCCGTTTGTGGTATCTTGCAGCATAAAGACTTCATTCCAGAATACATATATTATTGGTTTACCAATATTCAGAAAGATTTGGCTGCTCAAGCTCAAGGAGGAGCTCAACCAAATTTGTCACAAGTGAAAATTAAAAAGGTCTCTATTTCATATCCTTCTCGTACAATCCAACAAGCCATCGTCTCCCACCTCGATTTCCTTTCCTCCACTATCCGCAAGTTAGAGGAACTGCAGCAGAAGACCCTTGCCGAGTGCGATGCCCTCAAACAAGCAATGTTAAAAGAAATATTTGAATAAGAAAGAAATGGAAATATCTGGAATTAAAAAAGCGTACAATCTTTTACAGCAACTAACCACCAAGAAAACTTCACCAAAAGGTGGAGAATCATTGCTGGATATTGGCAAATCGATAGAAAATCGCCGAGACAAAGAGTTTCGTCTGAGTATCCCTCAAATAGGGGTTGCCCGTGCATTATGTTCCATCCTCAGCGACCGTTATCCACGAAGAGACCATATTATTTGGTTGACCAATGCAGAGCATACACCTTTTCAGACCGCTAAAGACAGAGAAATCGTAGTCAGCAAAAACACGAAAGTGGGTGGTCTCATCATCACGGGAGTGAAAGGACGCCATCGTTATGTGGGGCCTGGAGGCCTCCGTTTCGATTTAGATATTTTCAATTTTTCTAATTACACGCCTGAGCATGGAGGAGGAGCCAAGGGGATTACTATACAATTTGATGGCGATAAAGGTCTATACAAATATCAAACTTTAGCCGATTTGCTCGCCAGCGAACAATTCCTTAAAGAAAGCCTTGAAGAGGAGGAGAAAAAGAAGAAACAATTGGAGCAAGAAAGACTCCAAATGCAGCGAGAGGAAGAGGCCGCACGTGAAGCAGCCAAGAAAGCGGTCGAGGCTGAACGTAAAAGATTGGAGGAAGAGGCAAAACGCTTGGAAGAACTGCGCTTAAAGAAAGAGGAAGAGGAGAAACACAAAGCAGAGGAGATTGCTCAATTGGAGGCTTCCTATCAACAAGCCAAACTGCGAGCCATCACCTTCCGCAATTTCATCAGAAATGAGTCTTCGCTACGTTCTCAGCACATTCTTGATCCTTCACAAGAAGAGGCAAAGCGTTCGCATCTGTATGACGGGATTCCATTGGTGATAGAAGGAGGGCCAGGCACAGGAAAGACAACCACCATGATTCAACGCTTGAAATTTCTGTTGGACAAAGATGCCTTGAATGATTATGAGTCACCACTCACGCCAAGACAGATCAATGAATTAACTGAATATCTGGCAGACAAATGGCTTTTCTTCTCGCCGTCCCCATTGTTGCTGCGATTTTTGATGAACAACATGAATGCAGAAGGTTTGAGTGCCGTCGAGGGGAAGAACATTGTCACCATTGGCGATTTTCGTCAAAGCATGCTGAGCACATACCATCTATACAATATGGACACAAATGGTCCATTTCGTAGTTACAAACAATCTACGGGTAAGATGCTTATTCTTCAGCCCGAAGTTGCCATTAAAGAGTTTGAACAGTTCTGTGTGAAGAACAGCGTGGAAATTTTGCTGAACGCCGCTCATTTGAATACTAATGAGTTTAGTTGGCACAAAGATTCCTTTGGAATTAAAGCCATTTGTCTGCATGCGGAGAAAGTGAAGGACATTGAAGCGTTGATGCGTTTGTTCAATTCTCTGCAAGACCATGAAGCCAAGGGGGCTTATGCTAAAGAAAACAAATTGACAGAACTTGTGAAACGCACTGCGTTGACTGTTCAAACTTTGATACTGAAAGATGAACAGACAAAGACTGAAGTGCATTCCATATTCAAAAAGTGGGAGGAAGAACGCATTGCAGAGATGACAGATGTTGAAGAGGATGAAATGGATGAAAGTAATGAGGATGAAAATGCGGAGGAAGTTGTGTTGATGGATTTTGAACCTCGTCTTTTCAATTTCCTCAAAGGACTGCTCAGACGATTGGCTGTCAGCAAGATTGATACAAAGAAAAAACTTTCGCCGCGCCAGAAACTTGTCTATGAAAAGATTGAGCCACTGATAGCAGACATCAACCTTCGAGAAATTGGCGAGTTGGAATTTTTCTCTAAACGATATGCTTTTCTCTGTAAGGGCGTGGAGAGCAATTTGATAAATCAGATACCTCGCCTGTATAAAGTTTATCGTAAGAAACTTTTGGGAAATGAGAAATCTTCGTATTATAATCTTGAGTTGTTGAAGACTCTGATAGAAAAAGACAACAACAAACATCTGCATTATGATGAGCAGGATTTGCTGATTGGCTTCATCAACAATTTGGCCATTTTCATTAGAAAACGTTCAAAGGAGCGATATGACCGTATGGTGAAGCGAAACAAATACATACGGGCGTATGAGGAGAACAAAAAGCCTGTAATCGGTGTGGATGAAGCCACGGACTATACGGTAATGGATTACTATTTCATGTATTCTTTCCGCCATTATGAATATGCTGCTGTCACGTTATGTGGAGACATTATGCAAGGGCTGTTGAAAAATGGCATCAAGGAATGGTCGGCACTAAAGCCTGTATTGCCTAAATTAGAAGTTTGCGAATTGAAAGTGTCTTACCGCCAGATTCCCACATTGGTTAAGATGGCTAAAGACATCTATTATGCTGAAAAGGGAGAAATGCCTCCATACGATAGCCGTGACGAAATTGTGGAAGGAGAGCCACAGCCTTTAGCGTTCACATCTGATGATGACGAAGAAAAAATGGAGTGGATTGTGGAGCGACTGCGTGAAGTGTATCTGGCTTATGACAGAGCCATACCGTCTATTGCCATTTTCATTCCAAATAATCGAAGCGTGGACAACTTTGTGAAGAAGTTGTCAGAACAAGATGGGCTTGATGAAATAAAGGTTTCAGCAGGAAAAGACACCAATACGACCAAAGCAGTAAAGGTTTACGAATTGTCAGAGGTGAAAGGAATGGAATTTGAGGTGGCAATCTTCTACGATTTGGACGAAGCATTAAAAGGTGAAGATAAGGAACTGATGAAAAGGCATTTGTATGTAGGAATCTCACGTGCCTCTTCTCATCTGGCTGCCATCTTTAACAAAGAAGAAGGGAATGAGGAACTTCTACATTACTTTGCTCATGATGTTCACAATTGGAAGATGTAAAAAGCATTCGAGTGATTTCATGTAATTGAGTTCTTAATAACAATAGTTCATCACTTATAAATGGAAAGATACTATTTCTCACCAATCAAGAAGAATTGCGAATTGGACCAGATCATCACCCAATTACGCCTTCGCAGATTGCCTCTTACACTAGAGGTCATCAATTCAATTCGCAATGCGATTGAAAAGCCCAAATTGGATGAAGAGTTTCATAAAGTTGTGGAACGGGAATTCTCTATACAATGGAAAGAAATTCAAAGAAAACATCATTTGGACGGATGGGGGAAAAATCTGATTCTTTTTCAATCGAACCTCAATACTGGGAAACAAAAGACGAAGGCAAAATCAAATGGTGTCTCAATAAAAGAGATACAACCACAAAATACTACAAAAAAAGAACAAAAGCGACAAAAGGAGGGGATTTGCAAAACAGAGAAAACAAAGGGAACTTGGTCGAAATGGAACTTCCCCGTAAAATTAGAAATTCCTTCTGTTATAGAAACAATACAACAAGTAGAGATTCTTCTTAATGCATTAAAAAAACACCCCAAAAGTATCACATATAATCTGACACATGATATTGCTTCCAGAATCCAAGTAGAAAAGGTTTTCAATTATTATAAAGATGAACTAAAAAAAATTCGACAAGAGATGGAATTGGCAGAGGAGAAGAAAAGAAATAAATGGAGAAGACCTCTTATCGGTTCAGGAGTAATAACAGATAGAGTACCTATAATTATAGAAAAAGCATCTGAAACGAGTAATTTGTATGATAACTTCGAATATGGTCTTAGTGACTGGGATAAATAAAACGACTTAAAAAGGAAAAAGAGATGGCTAAGAAGAACAACTATTCATCCGTGAATTATCCCACCCCTGATGGGAAATCTACACGTCATCGTCCTCGTCGTAATTATTGGGGGAACCTATACGATGAGGATACATACGATGAAGAACGTCATAAATTCAACGATCATGGCTCTGCGTTATATGACTCGGAGGATGACCATGATAGGTATTATGAAAGTGGTGGGTATGACTAACCTTTACCCAAGAAATATTTGAATAAGGCTTATGAAACTATCATTTGCGCATAAGACGAATAAGCCATTCCGCTGTAGAATCGGCTTTCCAATAACACTTTCCATCACCACCCAAATCCCAAGGGTCTGTGATTTCACGAGAATGGTGCGGGAGGTTGTCGATGTTCATGGTATGCAACAACATACTTTCACGACGGCGAAATTTGCGGCTGGAATGTTGCTTTCCCCGCTTTTGCGACTTGCAGCAGCACCAAGTGCTGACAGGAGTCTTTTTTCTACTTCTACTCATAAGGTCTGTAATGCTTTGAGAGGTCACAGACTATTGCTGTGCCACTCGGTTAAACATTACGAGACAAAAGGCTTTTGTGGATTCATATACTCAACATAACTGATTTGCTTGCAAAGTTATACATTTCTATTTGATTAACAAATAAAAAAACAAAATAATCGCTCTTTGACATCATGGCACGGATTTAGTGGAAAAAGTTTGGAACTTTCGGAATCGTGTCGTATCTTTGCGACAAAATACCAGAACGATGGAAGAAAGAAAGCCTTATCCACTAATGGAAGAAGAAGATAACAGCACCCTGACAGCGCATGAACCTGCGATGAATGCTGCATACACTTATGAGGATGTGGCCATTCCCTACGATGTGGCATACGCTCATGTGGTAGATGGTGTTTTGCAGGTCACTCCAGACTTAGAGGAAGAGTTGGCAGAAGTGGAACGCGGTGAAGTCGTTTCGATGGATGAATTCAAAACGATGTTTTCACAATGGTTCGACTGATTACTTTTAACCGTCGCTCCACCGTACAGTTGCAGAAGATTCTGACGTTCTATGACAAACGCAATGGGTCGGACGTATATAGCCGACGCTTATTGAAAAATCTGATGGCGGATCTTGAGCGGCTGGCATTGATGCCCACAGCCAGTAGCCCATCTACACGCGACAATGTGCGTTTCTTTTATCTAATGGGCTTTATCATCATTTTTCGCTACGACTCACATAGATTGACGGTACTCAGCATCCGCTCCACTGCACGACAACCCTTAAAAGTGTATCAGAAGAAATAAGATGTATTAATCATGTTTCTGTGCCATGTATGAAGAAGGCTCCAAAAGAACAGAAACATGGACGAAACAGCAACCCGACGAAAGAAGATTGACCCTGCGCTGTATGGCGTGGGATGGGAACAAGTGCCTGAAAGTGAGATACTGACGGAGCAACGTGCCTATCAGATTGCACCGGGTCAGGTGAGTTCTTTGCCCCAGAACCGACACCCGAAGAAGGCTGACTATCTGCTGGAATATAAGAAACGGAAGTTGGCGGTGATTGAGGCGAAGAGCGACGAGAAGGATGTGAGTGTGGGCATTCCACAGGCGAAAGAGTACGCCGAGTTGCTGCACATCCGCTTTGCCTACGCCACCAACGGTGATGAGATTTGGGGCATCGACATGGGTGTGAAGGACAGCGAGGGCAACTACATCATCCCTTCCACAGAAGGCCCCGTGGCGAAGTTCCCAAGTCCGCAAGAGTTGTGGGCGATGACCTACACGGAACACAATGAATGGCGCGACAAGTTCAACCTCTGTGCGCTGAATCGTGGTGGCGGCCGTGAACCTCGCTACTATCAGGAAATTGCCATCGACAATGTGCTGAGTGCTGTGGCTATGGGGCAGAAACGCATCTTGCTCACGATGGCGACAGGCACGGGAAAGACCTACACGGCTTTCCAAATCTGCTGGAAACTCTACGAAACCAACTGGAACAACAGAGGGACGGAGCAGAAACCGCGCATCCTCTTCATCAGCGACCGCAACATCTTGGCGAACCAGGCGAAGAACGACTTTGAGCAGTTCCCCGAGGATGCGATGGAGCGTGTGACGCCCGAACTGATTCACGACAAGAAGCACAACGACCGTCTGCCCACAGCGCGACACCTGTACTTCACCATCTTCCAGACGGTGATGGGGAGTGCGGAAGAAGGTGGAGAACCTTATTACAAGCAATGGCCGAGGGATTTCTTCGACTTCATCATCATCGACGAGTGTCACCGTGGCGGAGCAAACGACGAGAGCGAATGGCGGGAACTGATGAACTGGTTTGAGCCTGCCGTGCAGTTGGGCATGACTGCCACTCCCCGACGCAAGGTGAATGCCAACACCTACGCATATTTTGGCAGTCCTGTCTATACCTACTCGCTGAAGCAGGGCATTGAGGACGGCTTCTTGACCCCCTTCCGTGTGCAGGTGGCAACGAGCAACATCGACACCTATCAGTATAATCCCAACGACGATGTGGAGGGTGAGATTGACAAGAAGAAGGTCTATACGGAGAGTGACTTCTACAAGGGAGACATCCAACTGAAGGAGCGTGACGAACACAGGGTGAAGGAGTTGTTGGGCAGGATTGACCCCAACGAAAAAACGCTGGTGTTTTGTGCCACTCAGAACCATGCCTTGCAGATTGCGGCGATGATTAACCGCTGGAAGCGTGTGCCCGACTCGAACTATTGCGAACGGGTGACGGCTGACGATGGCGACAAGGGGGAGAAGATGCTGAAACTCTTCCAGAACAACGACCTCTTGCGCCCCACCATCTTGACCACCTCGCAGAAACTCTCCACTGGGGTGGATGCCCGAAACGTGAGGAACATCGTGCTGCTCCGCCCGGTGAACAACATGGTGGAGTTCAAGCAAATCTTAGGTCGCGGCACTCGCCTGTTTGAGGGCAAGTATTTCTTCACTCTCTACGACTTTGTGGGTGCATCGAGCAACTTCCAAGACCCCGAATGGGATGGCGACCCTTTCTGCCCGATATGCGGCAATTATCCTTGCACTTGCAAGAAGAGACCCCAAGGTGTCTGCCCCCAATGTGGACAAGACCCCTGTGTGTGTCCTCCGAAGGTGCCTACGCCTTGCCCTGTGTGCGGACATCTGCCCTGTACCTGTGACGGTGGGCAAAAGAAGAAACAAATCGTGGTGAAACTGTCGAAGTTGCGTTCGCTCACGCTACACACCGACTGGGAAGAACGCATCCAGTTTGGCGATGAGTTACTGACGCTCGGAGAGTATGTGAAGCGACTCTTTGGCGCATTGCCGGAATTTCTGGATGGCGAGGATGATTTGCGTGAGCGATGGAGCCAACCCGACACCCGCGAGCAGTTGCTGGAGTTGTTGGAGCGTTCAGGGTTTCAAGAAGATAAGTTGGAAGTCATGCGCCGTTTCCTGCAAATGGAGAAGTGCGACATGCTGGACGTGCTGGCATTCTTGGCCTACAACACCACGCCGATGGAGCGCGAACGGAGGGCACTGATTGTGCGCGAAGACTTGCGGAAGAAGGTGACCAAGCAGCAACAGGAGTTTGCCGACTTCATCCTCGACATGTATGTGCGCAATGGCTTCAAGGAACTGGGCATGGACAAACTGCCAACGCTCATCGACATGAAGTATCACTCCACAACGGATGCCATGACGAAACTGCAGATGACGCCCATCGGTCTGCGCGACTTTTTCCTGACGATGCAACGGAACCTGTACAATAGCACAGCCGTCAATCAGATGCACCCATCATGCCACCCCGCCCACCTCTACCAATATACAGATGAAGAAAGGAGGAACAGAGCCGCCGAACCCTGATGTTTCTGCTTTTCACATTGATGGTGGTGTACATCATATAGCGGATATGCACGAAGAGGTCGGTGCCAAAGAGATAGATGACTGTACCCAAGAAGGCGATGAGTACCAAAATCGTTATTTGTTAACCGTTTTCTTATATTCACTCCAGCGGGTACGGATGCTGTTCACGTAGTCGTAAGTTTCGCTGCCACGGAAATAGCCATGCCTAACTTCGGGCTGGTTATAGTATTCTTTCTGGCTCATTCTCAGCACAAAGACATCGACATTGCCGAGCCACACATCGGGGTTCTTGCCATACTTCCGAGCCAAGGCACGTGCATCGTCCACATGGCCTGCACCGGCATTGTAGCCAGCCAAGATGAAGTTGATGCGCTCGTTGGCATCGGCAATGGCTGCATAGTGGGTGTTGAGTTTGTTGATATATTTGACCGCACCCTGCACATTGCTCTGCGGGTCGAACACATCGGCCAGTGCCACACCCACCTCGCGAGCCGTGCCTGGCATGAGTTGCATCAGTCCCATGGCCCCCATGTAGGACACGGCCTGCGGGTCGAAGGCGGACTCCTGATAAGCCTGCGCTGCCAGCAACCGCCAGTCCCAACCACACTTGAGGGCTTGCCGCTTAAAGATGCCGTCGTAGAGCGAGATTTCACCACGCGAGGCATTGAGGATGGGTGAGGCCACCTTGCGGCGTGGGGTGTAGGTGTGCCCTCCTGCCGACTGGATGCGGATGGTGGTGTAGGCAAAGAAATCCTTTTGGTGAGTTGTCATCCACTGGGCCAACGAGGCCGACAACAGCGGAGAATCTTTCCGCACCGCCCAAGCCGCATGCTGACGTGGGCGGAGCGAGTCATCCTTGCGCTGACGGCTGAGGCTGTCCATGAAGGTGATGATTTCTTTCTCTCCCACAAAGTCCAGTTGAGCCATCAGCGAGTCACTTCGGCTGAGTTGGCAGGCGATGATGTCGCCTTCTCCGTTCATGATTTTCTCATAGAGTTCCCGCTGATTTCGTGCCACATCGACACGAACAGACGCACCGATGCTCTTGGCATACTGACGCACAATCATGAACTGCAGGCCGAAGTCTTCGCCCCTGAACTCGAAATAACTCTCTGGGCCATAGAGGGTGAGGATGATGAGTTCGCCGTTCTGCTGAATGTCGGGCAGGTCGAAGTGGGGATTGCCCTGCGATGCTCCCTGGGCATAGGGCGACCGCCCTGCCCCACCCTGCGCTCCGCCGGAGGTGCAAGCCGCCAGACAGAGTTGCAAGAGGAGGATGAAGAGGATGAGCAGCAGATGGGCGACGTGGAAGTCCATACGACGTACCCCTCGGGTACGATGTGCCGTAGCCGAGGGGTACGATGTGTCGTAGTCGAGGGGTACGCCTTTCATCTCTTTATCCCTTTCGCTGAGTGGGACGGCTCTTCACACGCTGTCGGATTTCAGCCTTGTGCTTGGCTGCACCCGACTTGTGTGCGCCCGTCTGGTAGCCTTTCTTGCGAGCCTTGGTCTTCACCTTGTTGGGGTCTTCCTTCTTCTCGCTCTTGGCCTTGCCAAAGTTGATGCCATTCATGATGGCATACTGGATTTCGTTGTCTGAAGCCATAAGATTTAGTGGTGGAAGAGGCGGATGCCTGTGAATGCCATGGCGATGCCGTACTTGTTGCAGGTCTCGATGACATTGTCGTCGCGCACCGAACCGCCGGCCTGGGCGATGTACTGCACACCGCTTTTATGGGCACGCTCGATGTTGTCGCCAAAGGGGAAGAAGGCATCGGAACCGAGGCATACACCCGTGTTCTGGGCCAGCCATGCTTTCTTTTCCTCAGCCGTGAGCGGTTCGGGCTTCTCGGTGAAGAAGTTTTGCCATGTGCCTTCGCGCAGCACGTCTTCATATTCGTCGCCGATATACACGTCGATGGTGTTGTCGCGGTCGGCACGGCGGATGTCGCTTCGGAAAGGCAGAGCCAGCACCTTGGGACACTGACGGAGCCACCAAATGTCGGCCTTGTTGCCTGCCAGACGGGTGCAGTGGATGCGGCTCTGCTGGCCGGCACCGATGCCGATAGCCTGTCCGTCCTTCACGTAGCAGACGGAGTTGGACTGTGTATATTTGAGCGTGATGAGGGCAATCTTCAGGTCGCGCTTGGCATCGGCAGGGATGTCTTTATTCTCTGTGGGAATGTTGTCGAAGAGGTTGTCGCCCGTCAGGTCAATCTCGTTGCGTCCCTGCTCAAAAGTGACGCCGAACACCTGCTTGCGCTCGATGGGAGCAGGCTGGTAGGTGGAGTCCATCTTGATGACACAGTAGGTGCCGTTGCGCTTGGCTTTCAGAATGGCCAAAGCCTCAGGCGTATAGTCGGGGGCTATGATGCCATCGCTGACTTCGCGCTTGATGAGTGTGGCTGTAGCCTCATCGCAAGTGTCGGACAGGGCAATGAAATCGCCAAACGAAGACATGCGGTCGGCACCACGGGCGCGAGCGTATGCCGTTGCGATGGGAGTGAGGGGCAGTTTCACATCATCCACAAAGTAGATTTTCTTCAGCGTGTCGCTGAGTGGCGCGCCCACGGCTGCACCGGCAGGGCTGACGTGCTTGAACGATGCAGCCGACGGCATGCCCGTGGCGGCCTTCAGTTCCTTGACCAACTGCCAACTGTTGAAAGCGTCGAGCAGGTTAATGTAGCCCGGGCGACCGTTGAGCACCTCGATAGGGAGTTCGCCCTCCTCCATATAGACACGTGATGGCTTCTGATTGGGGTTGCAGCCATACTTCAATGCTAATTCCTTCATAAACTATAATATAATGGTGAAAAAATATTCTGAAAAGATTGACACTCTTGCCGGCGAAAGGTCATCCCTGCCCAAGGGGCTTCTGCAACTAAAGGGTTTCCTTCTTCTGGTATTTTTCCCAATGCGCCAGCGAGGCAGGATTGCCCCAGGCATTGGAGAGTGAGTCGATTCTTGGCATCAACGCCATCAGTTCTGCCATGCGATTGGCCCGTTCAAGATAGACGGCACTCTCCACGATGCCGTAACTTGAATTGGCATAATCCAACTGCATGGCTGTGGCATAGGATGCATCGGCCTCGGCACGACGGCCCTCCTGCAGCAGCACGATGGCCTTCTGAATGGCCAAGCCACCCATAAAGTCATTCTTGAGTGCCTGCGGACATTCGGGCGATGCAGCCATCTTCTCAAGTGCATCTTCAGCCGACTCAATCCACGCAGCGGCCTTGTCATACTGCTCCGTGCTGTTGTAGGCATCCACAATATTGTAGGCAACTCTGGCACAAGTGCGCAGGTTGAACAGACTGCTGTCGGAGGAGGCCATCTGTTTCAGCCCGATGTACGACTGGCTGAAGCATCTCTCAGCCTCGTCGATATGGCCCATCTGCATTTCGCAATAGCCAATGCCATGTAGCATGATGGCCGCCCAATGCAAGCCACGTGTCTCCGTGTTCTCCTTGGCTGCATCATAGCCGCGCTGAACCACAGCAAGCGCGCTTTCGGTCTCGCCCTGATTGACTAGGACGGTGAACAGTTTATCTGACACCTGATAAAACATTTCATCGTCACTCTCAAGCAAAGCGTTGCCCTCCAAAGCCTTCCGGCCCCATTTTATCAGGTTTTGTATGTCGCCCAACTGATTGTAGGCCAAGGCCCTATAGCCATACAGGCGCTGAGGAATGCCCATGCCTGCGGCTTCCAAACTATCAATCGTTTGCAAGGCGAGCCGTGGATTTGCCAACAGTCTTTGTGCCACCAGTGAGTCATTACAACTATCACACACTTCTCCCTGTTTCTCCTTGTTCGACAAACCTGCGCACGATGTGACCACATAGCCTGTAAAACACAGCAAGACTATTCCTATTATTACTAAAATTCTCTTTTTCATTTTCTTCTGTTGTTCACTAAGAAAGTACAAAGTTAGTACAAATCGGCTACACGAGCAAGAAAAACTCCCTTTTTTTCTCCTGCAACCTTGTTTTCCCTGTTTCCACATCCCATTCTGCTCCGCAGAAAAAACAATAGTGGCACTTGCATCCTGAAAAAACTCAAATTTATTTGGTTTTTCTCTCACTTAATCGTACCGTTGAGACAAACTCGAAGGTACTCACGTTCGGAAAAACTCAAATAAATTTGGTTTTTCTCT
>OCVV011350076.1_pt1 | contig 14770 bp, 10 predicted proteins | sample 1539721 | NCBI WGS metagenome assembly OCVV01 (sample SAMN02144230, study PRJEB22623) | gut metagenome | biome: sheep rumen | host: Ovis aries | place: New Zealand
ATTTCCCACAGACCGGAGTCGAACATTTTTTTGTAGCCGTCTCCGTTGCTATATACAGCGCTGTTGTCTATGAGCACGGAATTGCTGCCCTTTTCCACGCCCACAAGGCCAAAAGGCCGACGAGTATCCATGGTGGCCAGCAGATCTCCGGCGTCCACGATATCTCCTCCCTTGGTGGGAATGGCTTTGGTAGGGATTTCCTTTCCGTCCCGGGTGACCCGGATGTTGAAATTTACTTGCTTCTGGCCGGGATCATCCTTTACGGAAGGAATATCATCCACGCTGGAACAGGCAGTGAGAGTTGCCAGAAGGGCGCTGGTGACTGCGAAAAGGGTGTGCTGCGCTTTCATATTATATATATTATAAGGTATAAACTTTTTTTTGGACATTTGTGTCCGTTCTCTGATGCAAATATATGAATAAATTTTGAAAAAAGAAATTTTTTTTGAAAAAAGTTTGAAAATTTTTAATTCGTAAAAAAAATGCCACTGATGCGTTGGGGGGGGGTATTCATGTGGTCTGCCATGTTTAAGTCTGGGCAAATAGCTAATAAATCCCTTCCTGTAAGCCTCTGGGTGGGGAATGGTCATTTTTTACCATGTTTTCATGAATCAAAAATTATTTTCAAAATATTTCTCATTTTTTTTGGAAGATAAAAAAATTATGCTTACATTTGCAGTGCGAAACAATCCGGAGTGTTTCCGCAGCGTTTTGCACACACACTTGAAAATGAAAATGAACAAAATGAATTTCTTCAACCATGTAGCCAAGACGGCCCTCCGGGTTGTCCTGGCTGTGTTGTTGGTATTCGTCGGTTCTTTTTCTTTACGCGCGCAGTCGCGCGCCCGCACGATTGAGGAGCAGGCTCTTAAAGTTTACTTCCAGTTCGACAAATCCTTCGTCAACGACAATTACATGGGCAATGCCGCAACGCTCTCCATGCTGGATAGCCTCGTGGCTGTCGGCGGAGTGAGCGCACTGGAGTCCGTGAAGGTGGTTTCCTATTCTTCCCCTGAAGGTAACTACGCATACAACCTGGCTCTCTCCAAGAAAAGAACAGAATCGATCAACCGGCTCCTGCTGGCCGCCTACCCGGAACTGGAAGGCCGGATAGAGCTTGACTATAAGGGTGAGGCCTGGCAGGATCTGCGCAGCAAGGTAGAGGCAGACAGTAATTTTACCGAAGAAGTCCGCAGTAAAATCCTGGCCATCATTGACAGTGATCAGGATCCTACCTCCAAGGAGATCTCACTCAAGGCTCTTCCGCAGTACAAGCGGCTGTACGCCAATTACTTCAAGCAGTTCCGCTACGCAGAAATCCGCCTGAGAATCGCAAATTCGCAGTCCGAGCCCGTGCAGAAACCCGAAATTTCAATTCCCGAGCCCGTGCAGGAACCCGAAATTTCAATTCCCGAGCCGGAAATTCAGCCCGTGGAAGAGGAAGAGATCGTCACTCCCCAGATAGATACCATCCCTATTGATACGCCTGTAGTGGTTCCGGTTGCTCCGGCTGTGGTTCCGGAAGTTAAGCCTGCACCTGCTCCCCAGGGCAAAAAGACCTACTTCGCGCTCAAGACCAATCTGCTGTACGATGCAGTTACTGCGCTCAACTTCGAAGTGGAAGTTCCTATCGCCGGAAGATGGTCCGTGATGGCAGAGGATGTGTTCCCCTGGTGGCACATTGATAATAAGTACGCCTTCCAGATGTGGGAGATGGGAATCGAGGGCCGCTTCTGGTTCAAGCCCTGGGATGTCAATGGTACGGAAAAGATGCGCGGCTGGTTTGTCGGCGCTTACGGAATGTCCTCCAAGTACGACTTCCAGTACGACCGTTCCATCAACTATCAGGGTGAATACTGGAGCGCGGGTATTACTGCCGGTTATGTAATGCCCATCGGTAAAAAGAAGAGAATGAATCTGGAGTTCAGCCTGTCTGCCGGTTACCTGCAGACCGATTACCGCCACTATTTCCCGGCCGATGATTACTCTGTCCTTATCCGTGACCCTTACAATATGGGTACTGTCAGTTACTTCGGTCCCACCAAAGCCAAGGTGAGCCTTATCATTCCCATCAATTTTAGCAAGAAAGGAGGTGAGCGATGACTAGGAAAATGATACATTGGGTTTTTGGTGTTTCGATTTTGGTACTTTTCGCTACCGGATGCCATCGCCGTCCCCTGGTAGACATGGAAGAAAGGGTGGCTATTCGCGTTAAGGTGAACATCAAGGCCATCGCCAATGTCACAACCGACATCTACAACGAGCATATCCCGGTTCCGGATCTGAGTACCGACATGATGCGTGTCATGGTGTACGACACAGACTCTAAAAACCTGCTCACCCAGAGCTTCATCACCAGCAAGAGCTATGCAGAGGACGGGAGTCAGGTTTTCTCCGGAGACCTCAACATTAGCTTTGGTAACTACGACTTTTTAGTTTACAATTTTGATACACCCACTACGCAGGTGTCCAACGAGCAGAACGAGTCCAGCATCCTGGCCTACACGCAGGAAATTTCTCCTGCCATGCGCGCTACATATCTGGGCTACACAAAGGCAGAGGGTGAAAACGAGAACGACCGCTACGAGGATTTGGAAATCAACTATGAGCCGGACCATCTGGTAGTTGCCCGCGAGCATGACCTGCATGTGTCTCCGCACGACACTGTGGTGGTGATCTCCACAACGGCTACCACCATCATCGATACGTACTACATACAAATCCGTGTGAAGAACATGCAGTACGCATCCAGTGCCACCGCGGTAATCTCCGGTTTGTCGCCGTCCAACAAGTTCGGTCTGAACCTCAGAACCAACGATCCTTCCACCGGTGTCTGCTTCAACCTGACCAAGAGTAAGGACGAAAACATCTCCGGTTCCAACAAGGATGTCCTTTGTGCGCTGTTCAACACCTTCGGGAAAATCCCGGATTCCACATCGGACTTGTATGTAACCTTCAACGTGGTGGATACCGGCGGTAACCTGCAGCAGAAAACAGTGAACCTGGATACCGTGTTCAAGACTGAAGACGCTATTGAACGGCACTGGCTCCTCATAGATTTGGACTGGGAGTTGCAACCTCCCTCCGATCCAAACAATCCTTCCGGCGGCGGAGGTGGCTTCCAGCCCCGGGTAGATGACTGGGAAGAAGAAGAAGGAACGATTATCCTTTAACGAAAGAAAACGAAACATTAGGAATTGAAAAATATCGAACGAAACACAATGAAAAAGTATTTGATGATGTCTGCCGCAGTTGTAGCGGTGCTTAGCATGAGCTGCTCCAAGATTGAAGATACCTCCGTAGAACAGGAGATTGGGTTTGCTGTTGCCAGTTACGTACCTCAGACCAAGGCCGACGGACTTTCTATCATCACCGTAGACGGTGTAAGGGCTTTCCAATGCAAGGCTTTCTTGCACTCCAATGGCGCTGCCTTGGGAACCGATTATTTCAGTCCCGACGGAGAAACCATCACCTATAACGGCTCCAACGCCTGGACGCCGTCCCATCCTTACTACTGGCCCAAGCATCCGCAGAGCTATATCAACTTCGTGTCCTGGTACGATAAGAACGGTACCCCCGGTACGGTAACCGAGACCTCCATGATTTGGGAAAACCGCACCATTGCCGCAGACGACAACATCATGTTCGCCGACGAAGCCTGGCGTTACAAGAGCAATGTCAGCAACGATCCTATTTATGGATTTAATGGTGTTACGGCCGGTGTTCCCACCTTGTTCCACCATGCCCTGGCCAAGGTCAAGATCCAGTTCAAAGCTTCTCCGCTGGTGGATCCGGCCGACAGAAAAAGCACTTTCGAAGTAACGCTGCAGAAAGTTACGCTCAAGAGCGTTCACAAACAGGGTACCCTTTCCCTGCACAACTCCGATCCTTCCTCCACCGGCCAGCATGCCTGGACCGCCGACGTTGCAAACTATTACTGGAATCCCACCGATACGGCTTCCGATACCGAAATCGTTATCTCGGATACCGCTCTCACGGCTGATTTCAACGCGCTGTTCGCACAGCAGAGCGTCCTTCCTCAGGAGGTAACCAATGGCATGGTTTTGGATATCAAGTACGCCATCACCATCAAGTACGACGGTGCTACTATCCTGGCCGAGCAAAACATTCCTGCCACCATCCAGATGAACACCCTTAAGAACGAGTCCGACGTGGCTATCGGCCAGTGGCTGCCCAACAAGATCTACACCTACAGCATCACCATCAACCCGATTACGGACCAGATCCTGATAGACCCTGCCATCGACGCCAACTGGGCCACCGAGAATGTTACCGCTACCATCGAATAAGTTAATGTTAAACGGATAATAAAAACGCACAATGAATATGAAAAAGTACATGATCCTCGCAGCTGTGGCCCTGGTAGCCAGCGCCGCCTGCACCAAAGTGGAAGACACCGCTCCCGCCCACAAGATCTCCTTCGAGGTGGCCAGCTATGTGGCCCAGACCAAGGCCATGACAACTACTGAGCTTGGTGGCAGTTTCACTACCAATGCCTGGTTCACCAATGGTGACGGAGACAAGACTCAGTTCATGCGCAGTGAGACCATCACTTGGAATAACACCGTATCCAATCAGTGGGCTCCCTCCCGTGAGTATTTCTGGCCCAAAACCGGTTACATTGATTTCTATTCCTACGACGGTACTCCCGCTCCTACATCTGTAGGCGAAGGTTCCTTGACTTACACCGCTCCGGTTGCCACTGATGCCAATATCCTGGTTGCTGATGCCGCTTATCATCAGACACAGAATTCTTCTACTTATCACATTGACAATGCCTCTGTCAAGGGTGTCCCCACACTCTTCCGCCATATGCTGTCCAAGATCCAGTTCAAGGTAAAGCTGCAGACGGCCAATGCCACTCCTAACACCAAATGGGATGTCACCATCCTGAATACGGGTGCAAAGCTTTCCAATATCGTTATCCTGAACACGGGTACCCTGACGCTGAGCAACAGCTATGCTGGTTCCACTCCTACTACCCAGCCCTGGACCAATACCAACGCTTCCAAGCCGAACGTAGGCTGGGTGGCCGCTGCCGGAACTGAGACTGTAAGCACCCTTACTCCTGCTCTGTCCCTTGCTAAGAATGCTACTGAGAGCGGCGATTTTGTAGACCTCATTGCACTCCGCACGGTTATGCCGCAGGTCCTGGGCGATGACGCCGTGTTCACGCTCAACTACAATGTGAAAGCCACCTATGGTAGTGAGGCACAGCCTTATCTGAATGAGAACCGTGACTTCACGGTCAAGATCAACACCATCAAGAACGCTTCCAGTGCTGCCATCACTGAGTGGGACATGAACCAGATCATCACCTACAACGTGATTATCGACCCTGTAGGAGAGCAGATCCTCTTCGACCCGGCTGTGGAAGAATGGGATGAGAGCCAGACCGGAACCATCAACGTTCCGCAGGCCTAAAACCTATCGGTCCGGGGCGGCTGGCCCTGCCCCGGATTGCCAAGAAACAAGTTAAACGAATAAAAAAACACACATGATGAATATGAAAAAGTACATGATTCTTGCAGTTGCGGCCCTGGTAGCCAGCGCCGCCTGCACCAAAGTTGAGAACACCGTGGTCATCCCGGACCAGGCCATCTCCTTCCAGGTTGCCAACTACGTTCCCCAGACCAAAGCCGGGGAAGTGAAGTTTGACGAAGCCAACACCTTCACCACCTATGCCTGGTTCCATCCCACCAGTGGCGCCGCCCAGGCATTCATGTCTGCAGAGACCATCAAGTGGCAGACCACTACCAATCAGTGGGCTGCCGACCGTACCTATTTCTGGCCCAAGACCGGTTATGTGAATTTCTTCTCCTATGCCGGTACTCCGGTTCCTGCCGTTACCGACGGTTCCGCCACCTATACCGATAAGACCATCGCCATCACGGATGATGCCATGCTGGCCAGCGCTGCTTATCGTTATGCTTCGGCCAATTCCGACACCAACACCTACAGTCTGCAGTACGGCGCTTCCAATACGGATGTCAAGGGCGTTCCCACCCTCTTCCATCACCTGCTTTCCCAGGTTACCGTGATTGTGAAGTTCGACGCTTCCGATGTGGCCGACACCAAGAACAAGTGGGATCTCACCGTGAATTCCATGTCCCTCTCTTACAAGAATACCGGTAGCCTCGATGTTACTTTCACCGATCCTTCCTCCACCGGTCAGGCCTGGCCTTTTACCTCCACCGGTTTCAACTGGGTTCCCAGCGGTGCCAACACCGCGTTGGACGCTACGGTAACCACCAGCGTCGGTGCCGTCCAGACCACGGTTGCCCCCAACGTTTCCGCCGGCCTCACCTTCTTTGATGCCGTGACCGTGCTCCCTCAGGATCTCACTGCCGCTACCGGCAGCGATGCCAGCATCGCCCTCAACTACACCCTCAAGCACTACTATAACAATGTAGAGCAGATTTACGAGACTGTAGACCTTCCGGCTATCAAGCTCACGGACTTCACTGTGGAGAGCATCAATGCCTGGAACATGAACTACAAGTATACCTACACCATCACCATCAAGCCCAACAAGACCGTTACCTTCGATCCCGCTGTTGAGCCTTGGCAGGAGAAAGCTGCAGGTTATACTTATCCTAACGAATAAATTTTACGGTCCGGGGCGGTTGGCCCTGCCCCGGATTGCAACGAAACCGAATAAAAAGAAAACAAAAATAAAATTCAAAAGAAATGAAAAAGTACTTCTTCATCGCAGCCGCCGCCCTGGTAACCCTGGCCGCCTGCACCAAGACCCAGATCGTGGACACCCCTCAGCGGGAAATCTCCTTCGAGGTGGCCAACGGCCTCCAGACCAAAGCTTCCGGCGTTGTTTATGATAATGGCGCCTTTGGTACCTATGCCTGGTTCAACAACACCGATGATTTTATGGTGAACGAGCAGGTTAACAAGTCCGGCTCCGTTTGGAAGACCGTAGACCACACTTTCTACTGGCCCAAGACCGGCAGCATCTCCTTCATTTCCTATTCCCCGTTTGCCGGTACCAGCGACACCGCCGGTTCCGTGCCTGCCGTGACCAAGAACAGCATCAACTACACCGGCATCACTGCTGGCACCACCGACCTGATGTATGCAGACAAAGCCACCTGCAGCAACAATGTGAACGAAGTAACGGACGACGCCACCCCTGAGTCCAACTTCTCCGGTGTCCCCACCATCTTCCGCCACGCCCTGGCCAAGCTCAGCTTCGATATCAAAGCCAACTTCCTGGAGTGGACCGATAACGGTACCACAACCAAGTGGGTTGTGACTGTGAAGAGCATCAAGATCGGCGGTTTCAAGACCACCGGCGACTGCGCCCTCACCCTGAACGCCGATGGCAAGAGCTGGGACAAGCCTGTCACCACTGTCGGTACTGACAACTTCAATGTGTGGACCAACCTCTCCGGTACCACTGCCGATCAGGAGCTGCTTCCTTCCGGCGATATGGTGCTCACCACCAGCCCGCAGACCCTGAACGCCGCTACCGGTTTTGTGATGCCGCAGGTGCTGGAGGACGGTGCCCAGGTACTTACCCTCGATATCCACATCAAGACCACCCTGTCTAATGGCAAGGAAATCAACGAAGACCTTGTAAAGACTGTTAACATCAAGGATATCTCCACCCTCAAGGCCTGGCAGATGAACGAGAACATCCACTACACCATCAACATCAAGCCCACTGCTTCCGCGCTGAATCCCGGCGACGCTCACAACGACGATCCCATGGATGTAGTGATCACCTTCGACCCGGCCGTGGCCGACTGGACCAATGTGGATGCTGCCGCTACCATCCAGCTCTAATTGCACCTTCATTTTCAATTCATAGTGTGTACATCGGTCTGGGGCGGCTGACCCTGCCCCAGGCCACCAGAAAAAAACAAAAAAACATTTATAGCTACTATGAACAAAGAATTCTTCTTCATCACTGCCGTTGCAGCCCTTGCCCTTGCCGCCTGCTCCAAGCAGCAGGAGATTGGCGTAGCGGACGCTTCCCAGGAAATCGTCTTCCAGGTTGCCCGTTACAAGAACGTAACCAAGGCCGAGACTGACTACAAGGACAACTATCAGAGCGTTCCTTTCGGCGCCTATGCATGGTATAAGGGCGTTTCCGCATCGGACAACACCGACTTCATGACCAACCAGCCGGTAGGATATGACAGCGGCAAGAATGTGTGGGCTCCCACCGGAACCACCTACTATTGGCCCAAGTCCGGTGGCATCGACTTCATCTGCTACTCTCCCTATACGGCCGACGGCACCAATGCTCCGCTTCCCACCATTACGGAATCCGGCATCAGCTATCCGGCCTGGAATGTGAGCCAGCACCCCGACGTGGACGTGATGTACGCCGACAAAGTGACCAATCTCAAGAACAATACCACCACCTATTACTACAACGGTGTTCCCACCCTGTTCCACCACGCCCTGGCCAAGGTTTCCTTCCAGATCAAACAGGCCTATATGAGCAAGACCGCCGACACCGGCGACACCACCAGCTGGGAAATTACGGTAAACGACATCACTGTGTTTGACGTGCTCACCTCCGGTTCCCTGAACCTGAACCTGAAGAGCGACGGTACCTGGGAGAAACCTGCTGGCAATGTCTGGGATCCCACTGGCGGCGCCCGTGATGACATGAACCTCCTCTCCACTCCGCTGCTGCTGGACGGTACCGCCCAGCCCCTGGCCTCCGACGTGCTGATCCTCCCGCAGGAGTTGAACAACGGCCAGAAGGTAGTCCTGGACGTGACCATCAAGACCTACCGTGACATGAACGACGGCAACGGCCCTCAGCTGGTGCTCACCGAGACCAATGTGCCTATCGAAGCCTTCCTTGCCAGTGGCGAGCTGGACAAGTGGGGAATCAACCAGAATATCACCTACTCTTTCAATATCGCCCCCAGCCTGGGTACCACAACTACTGACGACCTGGATGGTGACGGCATTCCGGATGTTGTTCCTACCATCGTTTACTTTGACCCTGCCGTCTCCGAATGGGAGAACATCACCGTGAGCGCAGGTATCAATCTCTAATGTAATTTAGATTATGAAACATTTCGGCCTTATCGCCCTGTCTGTTGCTCTGCTGGCGGTCTCTTGCGCCAAGACGGAAAGAGCATCCGTCCCGCACGAGATTACCTTCAAGACGGCCAACTATGCTACCAAGGCAGGCATCACCGGAACCGTTTTCCCTACCACGGAGACGTTCAGCGCCTATGCGTGGGCAGAGGGAACCATCGGAGCCTATTTCATGGACAACGAGACCGTTTCCTTCGACGGCAGCCAATGGAAAGCCTCCTCTGTCTATTATTGGCCCAAGAATACCACGGTAGACTTCTTCTGCTACTATCCCACCCGGATGTCGGGAATCTCCGTGAGCGAGAACATGATTTACTATAACAACATAGACGTTCAGGCGAATCCGCTGGATATCATGTATTCCGACAAAGCCGTGGGCTTTACCGAGAATACAGACGATGTAGAGGACGACGCCGCCAGCGGCTATACCGGTGTTCCCATCATCTTCCGCCACGCCATGTCCAAAATCCGTCTCAACGCCGTGCTGGTGTATAACCACAAGCAGGAATCCGACGGTACTGTCACTGACTGGGAAGTTACCCTGAATTCGGCCAGGATCGGCAACATCTTTCAGCGCGGAAACTGCCTCCTTACCCTTGCCTCCAGTCCTGCCGTGGGCCTGGTTGGCTGGGAAAAGCCCCAGGATGCGGATGGCAACCACGTCTGGACCGTGACCGACAGCACCACCTTCACCACTCCCAATTATCTCGCGCAGGCCATTAATATGACCCCCGGTGTGGTAGAGGAGCTGGTTCCCGAGATGTTCGTGCTGCCCCAGACCCTGGATCGCGGCCGTCAGAGCGTTATCCTGAACATGACCATCCGGACCAAGCGGAACGGCGTGGATTTCCTGTCCGAGACCTTCGATGTCGCAGCAAACCTGTACATGCCCGAACTCTCGGCCTGGCAGATGAATCATGTGATTACCTATCAGCTGAATATCAGCCCCACCTCCAGTAATGGTAAAGGTGGAAATCCCACCGATCCCAGCAATCCGGTAGATCCCAACGATCCGGATCTGACCGACGCCGTCATCACCTTCGACCCTGCTATCGACGGTTGGGATGCAGTGGATGTGGTAGCCAAGATCAACATCTAATCCTTTTATCAGCCCGGCGGGGGTGATACCCTTCCGGGTTGCCAATAAACACAAGACAGCCCATGAAACAGCAACGTCTATATATTCTGTCCTTCGTTCTCCTTGCCTCCCTTGTCGGTTGCGAGCGGCATATTCCGGAAGAGCGTGTGCTGGATAAGGATAGTATCCAGCTGGAAGCGCTGGGAACAGACCTTTCCACGAAGGGCTTGTTAAACCAGGGAGATCTGGAAGTGAACGGGATGAAGGTGAAAGTGTACGACTTCCTGTCGGGATACAGCGGCACCATTTCCGGCCACACTAATGGTGAAGAGTTCCTTTACATAGACGACTCTGTTGTTTATGACGACTCCAAAACCTGGAAATGGCCATTTGTGAACGCTACCTATACTTGGACTCGCACGGGCGAGCATAAGTTCTTCGGGTGGCTGGAGGAAGACCCCTCGAATGCAAGTTTCAAAACCTCATCTTTTTTTGATACATACACACTGAATCTCAACGGCAACAACCGCTACCTGGAGCTGGGAAAGATTCTTACTGCCAATTCCCCCCAATACGACTTTTTGTATTCAGAGGTGAATACGGTTCCCGCCGCATCCCGTACCTCTGCTGTTGTACCGCTGGATATGAAGCATCTGTTCGGCGCTTTTGCCTTCACGATCAAGAACGAGTCCTCGGCCGACGTTACTGTCAAGTCCATCACCGTTCCGGACTTCCCTGTCAGCGGCATTACTAGTCTGGACTATAGCGGAGATGCTGTATCGCTCCCGGCCAAGACCAAGGCCAACGACCCTGTAGCCATCTCCGGTACGCCTTTCTTTTCCAATGCTTTCAGTAACACTCTTTTGTCCAAGAAGGTAGAAGGCGTTGCTGCAACGGAGTACGATGTTTTCACCGCTCAGGCTGTAAGCGGGAATAATTACAATTATCGCTTGGTATGGCCGGTCACCTTGGAAACGATTAGTCCGCTTACTCCCTTCCCGGAAAGCCAGCGTACCGGTACCAATGAGAACCGGGAGTACTACCAGACAGACTCTTTGATCGTGCTCAGATATGCGGTGGGCGGCAACGAAAGGACTGTCCGCCTGAAGTTCCCTAGGATGACCAGTACAGAGGGAGATCTCATGGCTTTTTCCGCGGGCAAGAAGACCAAACTCACGCTCCAGTTCCTGGACAAGCAGATCAAACTGCAGTTCCAGGTCCTGCCCTGGGAGTATGAAGAGGTTCCCATGTCTTTCGAGGTAGACGCCGTGAATACCACCCAGCTTAAATTCGTCGACGGAACCTACAGCGACGCCGGAAAGGTCTATGAAGCGGACGGTTCCAAATCGCAGCAGATTGCCGTCCTGAATGGTAAGACCATCGAAGGCTCCTTCAATATCTATACACCGGTAGGTGCACACATCCAGGTCGGTGTTTCCGGCGATATCGACTATTTCACCGTGACACCGTCGGCAACAACAGTAAATCCCGAGCATGACGGAGGGCGGATTGTCCTTAAGATTGTTCCCAATACCACGAAGACCCGTACGCGTGACGTAAAGATCAAATTGCATTTTTCCGTGATTCGGAACGGCCGCGAGATTGATGCCGATACGGAAATCAACCGGGACAACTACACCATTATCATGTACCAGTAATGAGCGGAATTATGATGAAATACAGAAACATTCTTTTGTGGGGAATCACGCTTTTGGCCCTGGCCTCCTGCCAGCGGCTGGAGATTCCTGTAGACGACGTCCAGGAAGGCGTCCGCCTGTCTTTCGTCTGCTCCGACCCCATTACCAAGGCCGTGACAGAGAAACCCGGGGAAGCCGCTTTCAATGAGAACAAACTGGCCACCGTAGATTTCTTCCTGTATCCGGAAGGCGGCCTGGGCAGCAATGCCATCTTCCATCAGCAGCTGACCAACGTAGATCCTACCCAGTTCTACGATATTCCGCTTACGGATGTTTTTGTAAATTACACCCTTTGCCCGCGTCCCAGCTCCAAGTTCTACGTTTTTGCCATCGCCAATTATCCGGGCTCGCTGGAGAGCCTTACCAATACGTCCGTGTATAGCCTGCAGAGTCTGACCATGGAACTGGAGAAGCAAGGAGGTCTGGTCAAAGCCATCCAGTCGTCTTTTGTGATGGCGACGGACGGCGCCGTTGAGGTGGAGCTGAGCAGCCGAAATAAAACCCTGGCCGCTCAGGGCATCATTCCGCTCAAGCGCGTGGCCGCCAAAATTACGGTCTATGTCCGCGTGGCAGACAGCGTAGAGATTGACAATACCATTATCATCGGCGGGGAAACGGATACCCGTCATGAGGTATGGCGTCCCCGTCTGGACGAAAACATGCAGATTTATCTGGTGCATGGCGCGTCAAACGGGCAGATCAGCGGAGAACCGCTGACCACCGTCAACCAGTTCGACTACCAGGGACGGCCTTTTGACTATACCCACGGGGAAGTGTATGAGTATTATACCTACACCAATATAGGAACGGCCGAGGAGCCTGTCTATGATAAGAACACCTTCACGGGAACCTTCTACCCTTCAGACCCGTTCTACAGCTATCCCCAGACCTGGCAGTTCGGCTCCGACGAAGAGCCGTACCTGAAACTGCAGATTCCCTGGGACCGGGATCCCGGTACCAGTTCGGGTGGATTGAAATATGGCGCCTTGCAGAAGAATTACTATTACCGCGTTTATTGCCCCGGTACAGACCTTCCCGACGGCATTTCCGCCAGCCTGGACCGGAACCACTGGTACAAGATTATCCTGAATGTCTCCATCCTGGGCAGTGAAACCGACGAAGGCGAGCTGATGATTTCCCCGGCCACCTATTATGTGGTGGACTGGCAGGAACGGGAAGAAGACAGCGGCGGCAGTGGAACTGGTATCGATACCGATAAGGAGACCGAAATCAAAGGTGCCCGTTACTTGAGTGTTCCCAAGTTGGAATATACCCTGTACAATGTAGATCACCTGGAGATTCCGTACGTGACCAGCGACGAATGTGAACTGGCCAATCTCACCATCACCTATTACGATTATTCCGGTCAAATCGTTCAGACTGAGACGGTGACGGATATCACCCAGTCGGACGGGGTGTACGGTTTCCACAAGCGTGCCGGTGAAAGCACTTACTCCGGGCAGATGTATCTGGCCAACAACCGCATCTACTTCATCCATGGGCTGCGGAACGACACTTCTACCACCAATTACGACGTGTCGTCCTATACCTTCACCTTTACCATTCGGCATAAGGACGCAGCGGGAACCTATTACAAGGATATTACCATTACGCAGTATCCGGCCATTACCGTTACTGCGGAGCGTAATTCTAATGTTGATGGAACCGGTTATACATTTGTAAATAATAATCAACCTCAGCAAAGGGCAGGAAGTTGGGGTAATTATGTTTATTTAGTTTATCCAGATGGAATTGGGTCTTTGGGCTCTGTCCCTGGTCAGAACAATGCGAATAATGCAAACTATAATATGATTATCATTGAAACCACAGTGCTTCCTGAAGGGTCGGGGTATATGCTGGGCGATCCTCGGAAGAACTCAATTGATAATCTGGTTTCCGGATGGCCCACTACAGTAAGTACCGACGCCGCCTCCTGGAGTGCGAGTGCTCAGCCTATTAGTAGCGGGGCCAATAGAAGAATGACGTATTATTATCCGGTAGACAATTCAGCCGCGGCTGATAATATTATTGCTCCCCGTTTCAGGATTGCCTCTTCCAAAGGCGCTACGCAGCCGTTGGAATATGCCAATGCCTTCCGGCGCTGCGCCACTTATCAGGAAGACGGTTACCCGGCTGGCCGTTGGAGAGTGCCTACCAAGGCGGAGATTGAGTATATTGCCAAGCTGAATGCCGACGGAAAGATTGACCGTTTGTTGGGTTCTGCTTCTGGAACCACTCCTTATTGGTGTAACAGCGGATATGTAACTGTGGAAATTGGAGAGACTCCTATTTATACTCCTTCCATTACTAACAGTAGTAGTACTTATGTCCGTTGCGTCTATGACGACTGGTACTGGAGTAATACAACTTATAAACGCATAGAAACCGGAAGGAATAATTTCCGTTGGGGTGACGAAGCCCGGGCCCAATAATAATAAGGAAAAGTATGAAGAAAAGAACGCCATATCTGTTACTGTTTCTGCTGACTGCTTTTCTGGCAGGATGCGTCAAGGAGATTCCCGGGCAGGAAGAACCGCTTCTTCCCGTGCCGGAAGGGGAGGCCATTCTTACCTTCAGCCTTCGCTTCCCGGAACCTGTGATTCTGGGCCCCGCCACCAAGGCGATGGCCGACACCCCTACTATCTCATCCCTCAAGATAGCCGTATTCGGTAGTTCCGGCTTCCTCAAAGAATACCGTGATGTGGAAAGTTTCGTGCCGGCTACTACAAACGGGCCCTCTCCTGTTTATACGTTCCGCACCAAAATGAATCTGACAGACAGTAAGAACCTCCGGGTCCATATCATTGCCAACGGACCGGACAAACTTCCCTGGCTGTACGAAGATGCCGCACTTTGCTCGGCCGCCTATACCACCGGAACGCAGGATGCCTACTGG
>OCVV011274087.1_pt1 | contig 14769 bp, 20 predicted proteins | sample 1539721 | NCBI WGS metagenome assembly OCVV01 (sample SAMN02144230, study PRJEB22623) | gut metagenome | biome: sheep rumen | host: Ovis aries | place: New Zealand
GGCAGGGATTCTCTATCCCAACGATATGGATTACGCGCTGGCCCGTCTGCTGGCGGAGGAAGTCGTCCTGGAACAGCCCTTCCTGCCGATTGGGGACACAGCTTATCAGCGTGCCCTGGATTTGGTGGGCAGCTGCGGGCGGGTGATCTACTGCGGCGCGGAGATCGGAACGATCAACCGGCGGATCCTGGATCTGGTGGAAGCCGCCCGGGCAGCCGGCAAACTGGTGAACGCCGCGGAGGGACAGCTGCCGGATCCGGAGCGGTTTCAGCAGTAGCAGACTGTCTCGAGTGTTTGCGCAATACATGTGCCTGCGTAGTCAGGGTGCGGCTCAATAATTCAGGTGACGCAGGGAACCTTTGGGGAAGGTATATTCCGGTGTACGCAGCGGATAGGAAATTTCATCTTCATAGTACCAGGGATCGTCCCTGTGCTTCGGATTTTTCAGAAGTTCAAATTCCTGGGCAGGTGTGTAGCCCTGGGCCAGCAGAAAGGCTTTTTTTCCGTTTTTCTCACAGATATCCACAACCATAACTACATGGCCGGGGCTTCCGGCCTTCAGGAAGATGTCACCGGTCTGCAGATGGGTCAGATTCGTGGGGGAAGATTCTTCTTCCAGGGACAGGGTGCTGGCATAGGCGAAGACTGTGCGCAGATAGGAGACAAAGCTTTTATAGGAATTGCTTTTTTTGGCGGAATATGTCCAGCGGGCAGTGTCGCCGCGGAAGGACACACGGCCGCCTTTTTTCCAGGTATTGTAATCACAGAGAAAACCATCGACAAAGTGGAACCGGATCCGTTTGTCCTGTTTTGTGCTGTGGAAATACTCCGCATAGACCCGCATGACAGAATCCGCACATTGCTGCAGGTCATATTTTTCCAGAGGCAGACGGAAGACGGCGGCGTGGGCGCTCTGATTTCTCTTTTCGGCGCCGTTGTAGAGAAGGACGGGACTGCCGTCTTCTTTCATCGGATAGACCCGCAGAAAGGCGGTCAGGCTTCCGGATTTTGCGGGAACGCGGGTGTATCCTTCCGGGACCCGGATCCTGGTCTCCAGTGTGGTCCCTTCGGCAGAAATGAATGCGGGAGGCTGGTGCAGGCTTTCTTCCGAACGGATGCTTCTGCCAAGGGTGTGTCTGGTGTCATCTTTTGACTGTCCGCAGGAAGTCAGGATCAGGCCGGCAGCGGCGCAGATCAGCATGGCAAGTGTCAGTTTCTTTTTCATCATCAGATTACACTCCCTTCATGGAATTTGCTTTCAGTGTAACACAAGTCTTTTCTATTGTGCGGAGTTTTGTTAGAATACAGGGAGAAGGGAAGCAGTGAAGCTTCACTGCTAAACAGAAAATTTTGCAGGAAAGGAGCACAAAATGAAACTTGATTTATACAAATTTGAAACCTGTCCGTACTGCAGACGAGTTCTGCGGGCAATCGGCCAGAGCGGCCGTACAGATGTGGAGCTCCATGACATTCATACCAATGAGGAAGACCGCGTCTATCTGATCACACACGGCGGAAAGGAGCAGGTGCCCTGCCTGTTTATCGACGGGGAGCCGCTGTATGAAAGTGACGACATCATCGCCTGGCTGGAAGCGCATCCCCAGCAGTAGCACTGCCGGCGGGCCAGCCGGGAAAACAACCCGCATGCGGCAAAAGTCAGAAAAAAAGCCATACCGAAGCGGCTGCTTCGGTATGGCTTTTTCCATTCCGTCGGTTGATTCTTTCGCGGAAAGCGAAGGGATCAGCACATCGGTTTCAGATCGTCAGCAATGATCAGTTTAGCTTCGGTAGCGTCCTGAATCTGCTCTACGGTGAATTCCGGATTGTATTCGGTCAGAACCAGACCTTTGTCGGTTACTTCCATAACACCCATCTCGGTAACGATCAGGTTAACCTGAGCTTTTGCGGTCAGAGGCAGGGTGCACTCTTTTAAGATTTTCGGTTTGCCCTTCTGGGTATGCTCCATAGCAACGATAACCTTTTTCGCACCGACAACCAGGTCCATAGCGCCGCCCATGCCGGGAACCATCTTGCCCGGGATGATCCAGTTCGCGATGTCACCGTTTTCAGCAACCTGGAGGGAACCAAGTACAGTTGCGTCTACGTGACCGCCGCGGATGATAGCAAAAGATGTGGCAGAGTCAAAGAACATACCGTCTTTGGCGATACCTGCCGGCTGTCCGCCTGCGTTTACAATGTAAGGCGCTTCCGGATCGCTTTCGTCTACTGCAGAGAGGCCGATGAAGCCGTTCTCAGACTGCAGCGTAAGCTCTACGCTGGGATCCAGATAATCCGGAACCATTGTAGGAAGACCGATACCAAGGTTTACAACGTCACCGTCATGAAGTTCTTTAGCAACACGTTTTGCAATGAATGGTTTGATTTCGCTTCTTTCCATTAGATTAGTCCTCCTTCTTTACTAAATAGTCTACATAGATGTGAGGAGTCTCAACGTAGTCCGGACCGATGCAGCCGGCAGGACCGATCTCTTCTACTTCTACGATAACGGTATCAGCTGCGGAAGCCATGATGGTATTGAAGTTACGGGTGGATCCCAGATAACGTACATTGCCGGTTTCGTCAGCTTTGTATCCCTGGATGATCGCTACATCCGCATGAAGCGGCTTCTCTAACAGATATTCTTTACCGTCTACAGTAACAGTTTCCTTGCCGTCGGCTACGATGGTGCCTACGCCGGTAGGGGTCAGAACGCCGCCTAAGCCTGCGCCTGCGGCACGGATCTGCTCAGCCAGAGTACCCTGCGGCTGAAGAATACATTCCAGAGTGCCGTTGTTCATACGCTCAGCAACTTCCTTGTTCAGGCCTACATGAGATGCGATCAGCTTCTTGATCTGGCCGTTTGCCAGAAGACGTCCGGTACCAACACCCTGGAAACCGCCGTCGTTGCAGATTACGGTAAGGTCTTTTGCGCCTGCAGCAGCAATCTCTTTGATGATAGATTCTGCAGTTCCGTTTGTCATAAAGCCGCCGACCATGACAGTCATGCCGTCTTTTACAAGTGCAGCAGCTTCTTTTGCAGAAATAACTTTTGTTTTAGCCATTTCGCTGTCCCTCCTAAGTTCATCATTCAGTTTATTGAGAAGTCAAGTGACTTCACCACACTACATAATTATAACACTGTATTTTGTAAAATCCAACATGTATTAGCAAAAACATCTAAAGAAAAACTGCCATGAATGTAAAATATCGGTGAAAATATCCAAGGATAAAGCAGAGATAAAGAAAAGATGTACAAATTCATTGAATCCGGGCAGAAAATCCGGAAGAAATGGGAAAAAGAAAGTTAATAATTTTTAATACATTTGCAATGGAAAAGGAAAGGAAAAGCGGTTGTTGACGCGGGAAAAAGGCTTTACAATGGAACAGAGCAGTCCGCGGCACAGGAAATCCGCAGGGCTGTGTGAATTTACACGAAGGAATACAGGACAGAACACATGCGAATACAAGTAAAATCCTTTCTCATTCTGCTGGCAGTTTTCCTGGCAGCCCTGGCGGTCTCCTGGCTGACGGTGAATCATGAGAAAACAACAGAAACGGAACCGATGGGAGATGCCTCCTTTCCGGTCGTATATACCATGAGCGGCGACAGCGCGCTGAATCAGCTCCACGGTTACGCGCAGAAGATGAACGCAGCGGCTATGCGGGATGATATCGCCCAGCTGGACAGCAATTATCAGCTGCCGGTGCGGATTGACACCTACGGCAATCAGATCCGCCAGCTGACCTGCACGGTCATGACATCGGACGGAACTGAGACCATCGGGGAAGTGCAGGCTTCGGCGCAGAAGAAAGGGAAAGATACGGTAACCGCCGCCTTTGATCTGTCCGGAAGCATGACGGATGAAAAGAATTATACGGCCGTCATTACAGTAAAGACAGCCGCAGGCACACGGTATTATTATCTGCGGGTGGCAAATTACCCGAATGCCCATTTCCCCGAACTGCTGAAATTTGTCCGGATGTTTCACGAAAAATCCATGGACGGATCCAATGGAAATGAACTGGCCTCCTACCTGGATACGGCCGCCAATGCGGGAAAAGAGACCCTACAGACCGTTACGCTTAAGGATACGGCGGCACAGGTGGCCTGGAACGGATTTGCTGTCCGTCAGGTGACCGACGCGGATGTGTCCGTGAAGGAGATTTTCAATTCCTACAGCTGCTTTACCGTAAATTATATGGTGACACACAAGGGAGACAGCGGCCTGGAATATTACAATGTCAGTGAGTACTACCGGGTGCGCTATGATTCCGGCAGGACGTATCTGGTGGATTTTTCCCGGACAGCCAACCGGATTTTTTCCGGAGAGGCGGAAGCGGACAGCCAGTATCTGAATCTGGGGATCCGCAGCATGGATGTGGATTATGTCACGAATGAATCCTCCAATATTGTCGCTTTTGTCCAGGAGGGGGAGCTGTGGATCTACAATCAGGACAGCAACCAGTACTCCAGGGTGTTCAGTTTCCGAAAGGAAAAGGATACGGACATCCGGGACAATTACGGCGAACATGATATCAGGATCATCCGGATTGATGAAAGCGGCTGTGTGGATTTTATTGTCTATGGATACATGAACCGGGGCGCCCATGAGGGGCAGGTGGGGATCAGCGTCTGCCACTATGACATCGTGGAGAACGCGGTGGAGGAGATGCTGTTTATTCCGCAGAGCAGTTCCTTCCAGCAGATGAAGGAAAAAATAGGCTCCCTGATGTATGTGTCCGGCGAGGAGAAATTCTATTTCGGCAGCGGTAGCAAAGTCTATGAAATGGACCTGAATACAAAAAAAGCAACGGAGTTTATTCAGACTATGCGCAGCGCCACAGCCAGAACATCACAGGACGGCAGGTATCTGGCATGGACCGAGTCGTCGCAGGGCACAGCGCCGACGGTGATGCATATTACTGATTTTGAGACCGGCAGGACCACGGATATCAGGCCGGAGAACGGGGCTTATATCCGCCCGCTGGGATTTCTGGGGACGGACTGCATCTACGGAGAAGCGGCGGAAAGCGACAGGAGCAGACTGGCCCAGGGGCAGACGTTTCTTCCGATATCCACGGTCCGGATTGTGGACACATCCGAAGACAACAAAGTACTGAAGACCTATCAGCAGAAAGGGGTATGGTTTAAAGACGCGGAGATTTCCTCGGAGGGCGTGATTACATTAAACAGTGTAAAATATAAAAACCATGCCTATGTAAAGACGGCGCCCTTGACGATCACGAACAATGAGCTGGTGACCAAGGAGAAGATCACCGTGGAGACGGCATCCCTTAAGCCCTATCAGAAAATCGTCCGTCTGAAGCTGCTGAAACCGGTCAGCGCGTCCATAAAGAGCAGCGTCCGGACCTCGGAGCTGGCAGCAGCCAGAGGATCTGTGGATATCGCAGTGGATGAGCGTATTTTTGCCAGCAACTACTATGTATATGCCCAGGGAAAAGTGGTAAAAGCCACAGCGGATATTTCGGCAGCCGTGCAGCTGGCGGACCGTTATGGAGGCGTGGTGACTGACAGCAGCCAGAACTGTGTCTGGAGCCGCGCGAAGTATCTGAGCAAGAATCCCATGGCACTGCCGAAAGCGGGCGGAAAAAGCGCGGAAGCCAAGGCAGTCAACATTATGCTGGCGGCCATGGGCACCACGGCAGAGGATACCGACGCCAAGCTGTCCGGGGGCACCGATGCGCTGAAACTGCTTACACAATCCCAGGGCAGCGGTCATGTCTTTAACCTGACCGGATGCACACTGGATGAGGTGCTCTATTATCTGGGATATAACTATCCGGTGTATACCATTCTGGACCGCAGCCCGGTGCTGATCTGCGGATACACCAGTGCCAATGTGACCTTCTACGATCCGGCGGCAAAGAAATATATTACAAAAACGATGAAGGATGCAGCGCAGATGTTCCGGGATTCCGGGGATATTTACTATGTATACCAGAAATCGTAACTCTGCGCGAAGCGGCGGCCGGAAAGCCCCGTCAGATTTCACAAATATTTTCAGAAACAGTCGATGCGAGGCATCGGCTGTTTTTTGTATGATGCGGCAGGGGGCTGTTTACGGGAAACTTCAGGGGGACACAGGGAGATTGGGCATTCTGACGGAGCCGGAAAAGACAGCAAAAACAGTGCTGGACAAGGGGAAGAACCCGGTTTTATAATCAGGGCAATCCACAGGAGAAACGGGGGGATTTCCATGGGGGACTGATTTATTTTATACCGTCGGCAGCGCTGCTGCTTCTGGCGGCCCGGTCGGATGTTCTGTATGGCCGGGTGGCGAATTCGCTGGTGCTCACAGGGTTTCTGGCGGGGATTTCGGTTCAGATGATGACAGGATTTCCACGGGGGATTCCGGATATCATTCTGGCGTCTGCATTTCCCGTGGCCGCCGGCTGGCTTCTCTTCCGCGCGCATGCCTTCGGCGCGGGCGATCTGAAACTTCTGGCCGCTGTCGGATGTATCAATGGCAGCAGAGTCCTTTTTCACTGCATCTTTTTTTCACTCATACTGGCAGCGGGATACGGTGCTGTCAGACTTCATAAGCGGCGGATTCTGGCCGCGTCTTTTCTGGAATTATTTATTTGGATACGGGAAACGGCCCGGACCGGGGAACTGACGCCCTATGGCGGAGCGAAAGATCCGGAACGGCGTCTGCATTTCTGCGTGGCTGTCCTGGCAGGCTACCTGCTGCAGGCACTGATCTGGAGGTGACATATGGCACAGCTGAATCTGATTCTGATGGGAATGGAGCCGGAATATCTGCGCAGACTCGCGGTATATGCCAAAAACCGCCTGGGCGACAGGGTCTCGGTACATATCCGGTACCGCGGGCAGGAAGAGGGGGAAACGCATACAAAAAATGGGGAGTACGGTGAAGGAGACTGGAGCCTTTCCGGGCAGGAGGGGGAATGGGTGCATGTGCTTGCGGCGCCGGAAGAGGTACTGGGACAGCTCAGTATGTCCCGGACACAGAAGCAGCGGGTGCTCCGGATCCCTTTGGTGACAGACCGGAGCAGGGAGACGGAGGATAGGATTTATGCCTATCAGTCCTGCGAGACGATTTACCGCAGAATTTTTCGCATTTATCAGAACGGGAAGGAAAGCCGTCCTGCTGTGCCGGAGCCTGCGGACCGCAGGCTGTGGCTGGTGCTGGGCGCGGCAGGCGCAGGAGAACTGCTGGCATTTGCGCTGACCTTCGCGCAGATCCGCAATGGGACCTGCCCGGTCCTGTTTCTGGATTTGTCTTCGTTCAGCGGTATGCGGACGCTTCTGGGACTGGAACCGGAGGAAGACCTGGCGGATCTGGTGCTCGGGATGCGGAACGGGGCAGTGCAGATGGAAGCATATACCAGCCGGCTGGGCAGCCTGTCCTGTGTTCTGCCGGCAGAGAACCCGACGGCGGTCAGCGAACTGACACCGGATGATCTCCGGCAGCTTCTGCGCACGGCCGGCGAAAGCGGCCTGTATGAGGAACTGGTGATTCTTATGGAACAGATTCCCAGGGGGGCAGAGATTTTTCTGTCCGGACACTGCCGGGTGTTCTGTGTGACGCCGCCGGGCCGGGCAGGGGACTGTGTGGGTGCAGAGATGGAGCGGTTCTGCATTTCCGCGGGAGCCGCCCCGGGACAGGTGATCCGGGTACAGCTTCCGCCCCTGTCCATGGCGGGAGGCGGCGAATGGATGCTGCAGGAATGGCAGCAGGGGAGCCTGGGCGAAAAGATCCGCGGCCTGCTGGAGCAGGCAGAGGAGCGGGCAGGAAACATATAGACGGACCGGGCAGAAAAGAATACAGGCGGAGAACAGAAAAAGGGACCGGGAAGAAAGGGATACAGGCAGAAAACCGAGAGAAAAACAGCCTGGAAAGCCTGGGAAAGGAGAAAGATATGGGAGGCAGGGAAGAAACGCGCCAGGAAGAAGGAAACCGGCGGCAGGCGGCAGATGACCGCGAAGAATTCCGCAGGATCCGGCAGGAGATCTTTGCCCGGATGGATCTGACCCGGGAGATATCGGATGAAGAGCTGCGGCATATGATCAGCCGGGAAGTCCGGGGGTATGCCAGACAGCACAGCCTTTCGCTGGAGCGGAGAGCCCACATGGAACGGCAGCTGTTCAACTCCTTCCGCAAGCTGGATATTCTGCAGGAGTTGCTGGATCAGCCGGAGATCACCGAAATACTGGTCAACGGGTACCGGAAGATCTTTTATGAAAAGCAGGGCCGTCTGTATCGCTGGGAAAAGTCATTTGATTCCGAGGAGACGCTGATGAATATCATACAGACGATTGTGGGAAAGCAGAACCGCAGGGTCAATGAGGCCAGTCCGATTGTCAGCAGCCGTCTGGCGGATGGTTCCCGTGTGCATATTATACTGCGTCCGGTGTCCCTGGACGGCGCAAGCCTTTCGATCCGCAGATTTTCGGGAGATCCCATCACCATGGAGCGTCTGATCCGCATGCATTCGATATCCCGGCAGGCGGCCCGGATGCTGGAGATTTTAGTACAGGCCGGTTACAACCTGTTTGTATCCGGAGGCACAGGTTCCGGCAAAACCACGTTTTTAAATGCGCTGTCCCGGTATATTCCGGAGGAGGAGCGGGTGGTTACCATCGAGGACGCGGCGGAACTGCAGCTGAAGCATGTGCCGAATCTGGTTCGCCTGGAGACCAGGGGCGAAGGAAGCGGCGAGGCGGATCCGATTACTGTCCGGGATCTGATTCGCACAGCCCTGCGCATGCGTCCGGATAGGCGCATGATAAAAAAATGAAGATTATAAAGAAAGAAAAAGCTGTTTCCCGTCCCAATAACAATCCTTCACGAATGACCGAACGATAGAATTTTTCTCATTTTCTGAAAAACCGTCAAGCCCGGAAATTAAGTGCTGTATTTTCAATACCGTATCTGCAGATGACGCCGTTTCCATCGCGCGACTTCTGGAATCTGCATCAGCAATGGCATACTCTTGTTTTAGAGTACTTAACTGAGCGTCCAGATGCTCGATTTCCGCAAGGATATATTTCTGGGCGGGAGAATCAGCGGCCAAAGCAAGAGAAGCCGTTAATCGACCAATTTTAGATTCACAGGAATGTATCTTTGCTCGGAGCGATTTAGGGTCTGATATTTTGGGAGCATCGTTGGCATGAATGTATTTTTTGATTAGTGACGGATCCGCAGCAACTTCATGAAAAATAGCTAGTACTTTACGATCAATAATTTCACATTTGGTCTGCCGCATATCACAGGCATCCACACCTTCTCGAATTCGTTTTGGACAGTAGTATGAGGATAAAATACTACCATCTGCTCTTTTTTTTCGGGAAACTTGCATCATATTACCACATTTACAACGCAGAACGCCTTTTAGCAGCGGAGAAGGATATTTTGCTTTTTTGAAACCGTTATTATGGGTAAAGCGATTTTGCACAGCAAGCCATTTTTCGGCAGAAATAAATGGCTGATGTTTTCCCAGACAAACCATCCATTTTTCCGGTGGCTGGAGCTGATGCTTTTTATTTTTCTCAGTGGTACGGCCGTAGACCATGACACCAACGGATCCATCCCATTGTTCTCTGGGGGACCCAGGGTCCATTTGACAACCTTTTGCTGCATAATAATCATAGACGGCAGCAGTTGCGCCGGCGCAAAATGGCATAGTTAAAATCTTATGAATTTGAGAAACAGAAAAGAACTTTCCGTTATGTGTACGGATACCGGCATGCTTAAACCGTGTTTCCATGGCCTGCAGGCTACAATTCGAGGAAAGAAAAGTATCAAAAATCCAGGTCACATAGGCGACACCTTTCGGATCTGGAACAATGGTAACGTGCTTTTTCCCGTCAGCGACAATTTCTTGACGCACATAGCCGATTGGGGGATTTCCTCCAACCCAATAACCCTTTTTAGCCAGTCCGAGCATATGATCTGTCACGCGGGCAGCGATGGTTTCCCGCTCCATCTGGGCAAAGGTGACCGTAACAAACATCATAGCGCGCCCGATAGGGGTGGTGGTATCAATATTTTCTTTGATAGAAATAAACATAACATGATGCTCTTCCAACAGCGCATAGATATTAGCGAAATCTCGCACATCGCGGGACAACCGGTCTAGCTGATAGACAACTAGTGCATCACATAATCCAGAACGGATCTGGGCAAGCATACGTTGCAGATCTGGACGATCAACGGTAGCACCGGTGTAAGCTTCATCAGAAAACTGTGTCCAGGAGTCGACCTGTCCGGAAAACTTAGCTTCACAATAATCGCGGCACATACGAAATTGATTATCAATGGAATCGGATCTATCGGAAAATACAGATTTGCGACCATAATTAAAAAATTTCATAGGGCACCTCTATTATATTTTTTCTGTATGCATCTGTATCAGCAAAAATATATGAAGTGAATTCATTGTTAGATAATACAATAGATTTGAGATACGTTGGTTTCGGAATAGCTTTTTTATCATCTTCCATTTCAGACAGCATAAGAGGAAGGACATCTTGATCCATCTCAAAGGCTTCAGGAATATCACTGCCACAAGTAAAACAATTTTCAATATCAGGGAAAGAAACATCGTAGCCGTCATCTGTTTTTTCAAAAACAGCAGGGAATACATATTTCGCCATAATTCACACCTCCATGAATTTAACTGTTGGGAAAGGCAATGTATCGGCAGGGATCTTATTTGATCCCTGCTTCTTTTTGCCAACACAAAATATCTGGATTTGTCAATGAATGTTAGCTTTTGTACGCTTTCCGGAAAAGATATAAATTGATCAGTCTATACCAGCGGATTGAATATGTGAAAAAGAATTGACTAGAGTCTTTTCCGGTATGATTTCAATCAATACACCAGATCCCTGCAGTTCTTTTGCTTTTTTGACTTTTGATCCGTAATTTCCATAACTCCAATTGGGGCTTCCGAGATCTCCGACTACAACATAATTAACCTTTTTTGAAACACCGGATTTAATAATACCGCCGCGTTCAACAATAGCGGATTCAACGATAGATTTCTCGCCGAAACTAAAATCTCCAGTTAAAACAAAATTTTTACCTTCAAATTCAATTGTAAATCCGGAATCACCATAAGGATTCATATATTCTTGCAGGGCATTGAAAAGTTCGTCAATTTCAGATTGCTCAATTACGCCATCTTCAAGAATGTTTCTTACAAGTTCAAACACCTTATCATAAGGATAGTTACCTTCCAATTCTCTGTTATGATCCATCCAGTCGTGAAGATAAATAACTTCATCATCATCAATGGCATTATCTTCCAGAATTCCCTGAATCACAGCCTGCAGATCCTGAAGGCGCATAGTTTCTTTTTTCCTGCTGTTCCGGTATGTCCGGGATCTGTTATCTGCATTAACTGGTTCAGGGTCCGGATATTCTAAGAGCTTTTCATAGCAATGCTTCTCTATTTCACAATCACAGACCGCATGATGAATTTCTGATGTATCTATACAGAAATATCCGGCCACGGTTGAAAGCCTGTGGTTTGTCAATTGAGGAAGCTTGCGGATAGCAAGCGGAAGAATATCAATGCAGTTATTTTTTAATTGGACACCAAGCGTTTCGGCGGAAACGTGTCTTAATAAAAGCGCGTCAAAACGATTAATATTGTATCCGACAAGCGTGGAATCACCTATAAACTTTAAGAATTTAGGAAGGACCTTTTTAAGCTCTGGAGCACCAACAAGATCTTTGTCATAAATACCATTTATTTCACTGGCAGCAGGATCAATTTTATTGTGCGCTTTCACAAGCGAATGGAAGGTATCTGTTATTTTCCCGTTAAGGACTTTAAGGGCTCCGATTTCTATAATTTCGCAATTATGAACATTTGTGCCTGTTGTTTCAAGATCCACAACAACGTAATCAGCAGCGGGCTGCTTATGGAATAAAGAGATCTTCATAGTGTCCCCTCTTTCTAATTAAATTTGCCGATAACCTTCCCCATACAAACAATATTGTCATATTCAGAGATGGTAATATTCTCATATGATTTGTTACGGGAAACGAGTTCCGTTTCACGGTACTCTTTGATGTAACAATCTCCATTTACGACAAAAATTCCGATATCACCATAGTGCATCTCAGCTTTTTGGCTGACCAGTACAAGATCACCATCTGAATAATCCGGCTCCATGGAATGGCCAGAAACACGGATTGCATAATCGACACAGGCATATTCTTCTTTGTCTGGGATAGTGATATGGTCAGTAACCTCGTTTCCAAGGATGAACACACCAGATCCAGCAGAAGCGCTGTGGTAATACCGGATCATCCGGATCTTTTTATCGGGAAAATCAACTTTAATTTCAGGATCAACACCTGAGCGAATACGAAGCGTTTCCCGATCCAAGATCAAATCAACCGTTCCTTTGCCAAAATCATCAAGGGAGCGGTATTTTTTTATTATTTTTTCAAATTCTTCTGGGGTGCAAGACGAACTATAAGTACTTGCCATTGAATCTTGATGCAAATAATTTGCATCACAATGTAAGGCATCAAACAAACGATACATAATATCAATTTTTGGGGTGCTGACACCATTTTCATAATTTGCAACGGCACCTTTACTAACAGAAATTAAATTAGCAAGTTCTTCCTGCTTTAACCCTAATTGAATTCTTCGTTCTTTTATTCGACTCCCAATACTCAACGATATCCACCTCCTTATATACCGAATGATAGCAACGAGTTTTTGAGAAGTCAATAAAAAAGTACAAAGAACTTGATAAAAAATATTGACAGTACAAGAAACTTGTGCTAAGTTCAAAATGTACAAGAAAAATATACTACATGGAGGTGAGAACAAGAAATGAAAGAATATAAATATGAAAATGTAATTGAAAACATAAAGAAATTAATAAAAGAAAAAGGAATGAAACAGGGGGCAGTAGCTGAAAAAGCAGGATTTACGCCACAGGAATTTAGCAACATGATGCATGGAGGAAGAAAACTGCTGCGAGTTGAATACATACCAAGAATAGCATTTGCACTTGGTGTTACATCGAATGAAATTTATGCAGCAGGAGAAAAAATGGCAGAGAAGGAGGAAACAGAATAATGGAAAATTCGAATTCTAACAGCGCTAAACGAAATACTTGAAGGAGAAGGTATACCGGAATATGAGGAGGATAAAAATTGAAAAGGGAAACAAACGTAAAATTTGAAGTCCATGGAATTGATCAAATTCAAGAAAACTGCAAAAAAATCAGTGCCTTAACTAACGAAATCAAAGCACTGATTCAAGAAATCAACGAGACTCAGATCATTATAACAACTTCTGAAGATTAGAGTCATCCAGATTAATTATCTGGCCACAGTGAGGGCAAACGTTTTTACCGGGTTTAATCATGATGGTTTTGGAACAGTTTGGACATTCATATTCTATTCCATCGTTGATAGCATCTGCTGCGACCTGATTAATTTCTTTTTCCAAATCTTTTGCGAATCTGCGCATATCTGATTTATTAAAAAGATTATATGGTTTGCTCAATAGTTCACCTCTTTTCAAAATACTATATTTAGTGTGTAGCTAGCCCTTACATACTATATATAGCACATTCAAGAGAGGAGTTCAAGAAATGAATTCAATAGAGGTAATTACTTTAATTCAAAAAGAGATGAAAAACCAAGGGATAAGTATGAGGGAGATGGCAAAACGTGTTGGAGTATCAAACTCAAATGTGGCCCACTGGCTGAACGGAGGAGGGATTACATTAAAAAATGCGGACAAAGCTTTAAAGGCATTAGGGATCAGCGCAACGATTGGAACGATGACCAGGGAAAATAAAGGAGGAAAACAATGGCAAGAAGAATAAAAGAAGAAGACATTGAAGTTGTAGTGGTTTACTCAGAAGGCTACGAACAGAGATTTACAGAAGCCTGCCTGAAAGTACTGGCAGAACGAGAAAAAAGGAAGCAATTAGAAGAGGAGGGGAAAAGATGGAGCAGTATACAGTAACAGATCGTTAGGAGGAGATATGCGAAAAGTAAGAGAAGCCGTGTGCTACGGAATTGCACTTACCGGCATGGCAGTCCTAGTCGGGAGCTTTGCAGCATATGGCCAGGGGTGGATCCCTGGAATGAAGTGCCTGGGCATTGCCGGAATAGCGGCAGCTGCGATTGTAATCGGGATGGCGGAAGGAGAAGAAAATGAACATCAAAGTATATGACATATGCCTGCGTGTAGATACGGGGCTGGAAATCTACAAGGCAGCAGCCACAAGCATGGAAGAAGCAGAGGAATATGCGCAGACGATCGCAGGGGAGCATTGCGGGGAAGTAGTGCAGATCTGTGAAGCATCCTACAAGCTGCCACATGAATCACAGTTGCGCAGGAATATCCGGGTGGGAACATTGAGCGAAGACGATACAGACTTGATGATACAGGTGATGACACTGGTGGGGCTGATGGAATGACGTTAGAAGAAGCATACGCGCAGGCATGGTCCTGCACAACTGTGACATATAATGCAAAACTGCTTGGTACAATCCGGAAGCCGGGAATCGGTCTGGTGGAGCTATATGAGGAAGATGGGAAAATACTCTACCTGTCAGATGGGACGAAAAAAATCGAAGCGCAGATGAAAGAAAAAAAGAGAGCCCGATGGGGGAAAGGGCTCTCAAACAATACGAAACGTTATCAGAGATAACTGTTTGTAGTATATCCGATAACGGGGGAAAAGTCAAATTTCAGGCACATTCCGGGTGCCTGACAGACTCGATAAACTAATTA
>OCVV012887191.1_pt1 | contig 14768 bp, 11 predicted proteins | sample 1539721 | NCBI WGS metagenome assembly OCVV01 (sample SAMN02144230, study PRJEB22623) | gut metagenome | biome: sheep rumen | host: Ovis aries | place: New Zealand
CTTGGGCTTTTTGCTGTTGCTCTCTGGATGTTTCCGCATTCTTCGGAATGGATTCCTGCATCGAGTGGAATTCTTGCGCTTTTGGGAATTGTGCTTCGTGTCGAAGCGCGTCGGGTAATCGGTGAACATACGCGTGAAAATGAAAAGGCGGCCCCAGAACTTGTGATGTGGGGAATCTATGCAAAACTCCGCCATCCGATCTATCTTTCGAACCTTTGTTTTTGTTATGCGCTAATCCTTTTCCATTTGGGCTGGCAAGCGGTGAGTTTTGCTTTCTTCTCGTTGGTTACTTTGTTTGTATTTTCGCTTGCGAAAGCCGAAGATGCTTTTCTGGAACAAAAGTTTGGAGAACGTTTTGTCAAGTGGGCGGAACGGACCCCGATGTTTTTTCCGTCGCGGCTACTGGCGCAGTCGACGGATTCTTCGCTTTCGGTGAAAAAACGGTCCGTTTTGATGGCGTTTGTGGCAGACCGATGGACGTGGGGGTGGTTGATCTTTTGTACATTGTTGTTGATTTTGCGACGGTATGTCGAGTTGCCGTTTGCGCTTTAACAAGGATTTGAAATGTTTGGATTGAATGCAATTCGGAAAACTTTTGGTGTCGTGGCTTTGGCTGCGGGAAAAGTTTCGTCGTTCAATGAAAAATTTAAAATCCAGGATCGAATCGATGGCCCGTTCCCGGAAGGCCCTTGCTTTTGGATGCACGGTGCAAGCCTCGGCGAATGCAAAATGCTGCTTTCGCTCGCAAAAATTTTAAAAGAAGAAAATCCTTCGCTTCCGCAAATCTTGATCACGACGCAAAAAGTGGAAGTCTTGAAATTCTTGGCTCCGATTGCTGACCAAGAAGGCATTTTGGTTTCGATTGCTCCTTTGGATACGCAACGGGCTGTCCGCAATTTTATGGAGTCGGTAAAGCCGGTGCTTCTTGTCCTTGCCGAAAATGAACTCTGGCCGGGATTCCTTGCGGCGATGCGGGCTCGTTCCATCCGTCCTTCGGTGGCGCTTGTTTCGGGACGTTTTTACCGTTGCGTGGACACGGGTGAATTTGGCGCAATCGGTTTTGTGAGCATGCAGACCGGGGCGGACTTGACGCGGTTTGTCGCTGCCGGGGATTACTCGGTTTCGGCCAAAACGATTGTCGGTGGTGACTGGAAGCTCCTTTCCTGGGCGAAGTCCGGAGTGGAAGTGGAACCTCCCAAGGATCCGACTGTCGATACGGCATTCCTTTCGTTCCACAAGGAAGAATGGAAGCCTCTTTCGCAAATGCTTCAGACTGCGGTTCACGAAAACGAAGCCGTGGTTCTTGCTCCGCGATTTGAAGAAGAGCTTTGCCAGTTCCGTGCGGGACTTTTGAAAGAAAACATTCCTACGGTGGAATGGCCCGAAGTCAAAAAGGGTGCGGTCTCTTTGGTGACGACGTATGGTAAGCTCACCGAAGTTTTGAAGGTTTCGAAGTCTTCGGTAATCGGGGGTTCTTTTTCGCGTACTCTCGGGGTGCATGATTTTTGGGAATCCTTGAAAATGGGGGTTTCGACTTCCGTCGGTCCGTATTCCCGTGGGCAACAGGCTTCGGTCGAAGCGCTTCTTCGCGAAGGGGCCATTGCGCAAATCAAGACTCCGGCGGACTATGCGACCCGCCGCGTTCCGGACGTGAAGGTTGTGTACAGCTTCCTTGCGCACGAACGTGAAAAGGTGATTTCTTCCTATAAAGCGTTTGAGAACTATATCCACATGACTCTGCAAATGGATGATTCGGAATCCAAGACCCATTCGGATACTTCTGTATGAAAAAATTGATTTTAGCCAGTCCTCGAGGTTTTTGCGCGGGCGTGGATCGCGCTCTGCATATCGTCGCTAAAGCTCTTGAAAAATTCGGGGCGCCGATTTATGTGCGCCATGAAATCGTGCATAACGCGTTCGTGGTGAGCCGTTTTAAGGCCCAGGGTGCGATTTTTGTAGAAGATTTGAAAGAAGTCCCGGAAGGAGCTACCGTCGTTTTTTCGGCGCATGGAGTTCCCGATGCGGTTTATGAAGAAGCGAAGTCGCGTAATCTGCATGTGTTGGATGCGACGTGTCCACTGGTGCAGCGTGTTCATATGAGCGCGAAACATCACCACATGTCCGGTCGGCATGTGATTCTGATTGGACACGCGGGCCATACGGAAGTGGAAGGTCATTTGGGACAACTTCCCAAAGGTTCGATGACGCTTATCCGCAATGCGGACGACATTCAAAAATTGTCCTTTCCGGAGGAAATGCCGCTGGCCTACATTACGCAGACGACGCTTTCCGTTTCGGAAACCAAGGACATTATTGAAAACCTCCGGGCGCGATTCCCGGGGATTCAAGGACCTGCTCGCGGAGACCTTTGCTATGCGACGGGAAATCGACAGGGGGCGGTCGCTTCCTTGTGCGATCAGGTACAAAGCCTGCTTGTGGTTGGGTCTAAAAATTCGTCTAATTCGAGCCGTTTGGCAGAATTGGGCACAGAACATGGGATACCTTCGCATTTAATCGACAGTGTGAAGGACGTGGATCCCTCCTGGTTTGACGGAATCGATGTCGTGGGGCTTTCGAGCGGCGCAAGCGCTCCAGAGGACCTGGTTCAAGATGTCGTCGCCTGGATGCGTGAAACATACCCCGAACTTGAAGTCGAAAACTGGGTCACGATGCAGGAAAAGTTAAAGTTCCCTTTACCTGCGGAATTAGCATCTTGACGAAATCCGCCAAATTAACTAATCTTGTGCCCACTAAAACACGGAGTTATACAATGAGCCGTATTTGTGAAGTTTCTGGAAAAGGCGCCCTCGTTGGCAACATGGTTTCTCACTCGAACCGTAAGAAGTTGATTCGTCAGCTTCCGAACCTTCAGACGAAGCGTTTCTACGTTCCGGAAGAAGATCGCTGGGTTTCTCTTCGCGTGAGCGCCGCTGGCCTTCGTACGATCGAAAAGCGCGGCATTTATGCCGTCGTGAAAGAACTCGGTCTCTAATCCTTTTTCGGATTTTGAAACTCGAAATGTCGCTTTCCTTATAAAGCGACTTTTCGTGTTTTAAATAAATTCTTGAAATATCGTAAAATTGCTGGGTATTTGAAGCGACGAAGTTGTGGTTATGCTTCGTCGGTAGATATTGGACCTTTGCTTAAAAAGAGGCGTAGCTCGTGGTGACGTGAAAGCGGGGCCAGTATAAAAAGAATGTCTTCGGGGAGAAGCTTGACGGCGCCGCGGGGCAGTAAAATTTTTCCGTTGCGGGTGATGGACGTGATGACGACGTCTGGATCAAATTTTAGATCGCGGATTGTTTTTTCGGCACAGTAAGAATTTTCTGAAATCAGATATTCGAACATATCGATGTCGGACTGCTTTGTAGAATGCAGTTCCATGGAAAAGGGAGAACTTGGCGACTTGTGCGTCGTCAGCTTGAAGAGCTTGGCGAATTTTCCAAGCGAACTTCCTTGTAATAGACAAGAAATCAACACAGCAAAAAAGATAATGTTGAATACGGATTCTCCGTTTTCAAGTTCGTAAGCCGCGGGGTAAGTTGCAAGCACGATGGGAACTGCTCCTTTGATGCCGCCCCAGCTCAAAAAAAGTTTTTCCTTGAACGAATAGTGAAAGGGTAAGGTCGATAGAAAAACGGCAACGGGTCTCGCTAAAAAAATCATCAAGCCGGCAATTAGCAACCCTTCTTTCCAGATAAGTGCAAAATTTCGTGGGAATGCCAATAATCCAAGCATCAAGAATAACGCCATGTTGCAGAAAGAGGAAATCCCTTCCAGAAAATGGCTAACGCCTCTTTTGGCGACAAAATCCGAATTTCCAAGCCAATATCCCATAAAAAAGACTGCAATGATGCCGTTTGCGCGAATCAGGTCGGCAAATCCGTAACCGAGAAGAATGACGCCGATGATGAGTACGTAAAAGTAGCCGCGATTTTCGGAATGAAGATGGTTGAATAGAAAACGGGAGATTTTGCTGGCGAGGAATCCGGCTAAAATTCCTCCAGAAAATTGCCAGGCAAGTTGAGAAAAAAAGCCGAAGAGACTCGTGTCGTTTCCGGCGAGGCTTCCGATAAAGGCGAGTGTTAAAAGAATGGCCATGGGGTCATTCGCGGCGCTTTCGACATTGAGCGTTGCGGCGATTCTTTTTTGAAGGGGGTTCTGTTTGGTGATCAGGAAAACGGCTGCTGCATCGGTAGAAGAAATGATGGAGCCGATAAGCATGGAAAGCATCCAGTCGTAATGCATGATCCAATGAATGCATGCGCCTAGAACAGCGGCCGTGATGGCAACACCAAGTGTGGCGAGGGTAATCGCAGGTTTCGCGGCAATTTGCAAATCCGAACGGCTCGTGCGAAATCCTCCGTCGAATAGGATGAAAATCAACAAGATTTCTGCGACCTGTTTGGTAAATTTTGCATCGCTGAATTCGATGAGACCTAGAACATCGCTTCCGACAATCAAACCGACTGCTAAAAATACGACAAGGACGGGCACTCCGATTTTATCGGAAATGCGTGTTGCAAAAAGCGAAGCGATAATCAGTAACGCAAAAAGGAGTAGCATATCTTAAATGTATTAAAAGTCTTGAAGTTGTCTCTAGACAACTGAAAATTTTGCACTTCTCGCCGATTTCAAACTCCAGAGATAACTTAGAGTGAGAAAAGGAGCGAATATGAAATTCTGGAAATGGAGTGCTTTGGCAGGTCTTGTAACGTCCTTGGCGTATGCCGCAAATTCTCCGACGGTTAAAGTCGACCTGGACATGAGCGGTCGAAATTCGAGCGAAGTGACGGAATCGAATTACGTTCCTTGGGTTGTTTCGGGAGTCAGCTCCAAAGATACGACCTTGAGCGGCGTCAAATTTACGATTGCGAAGGGAAGCGCCGGCTCGGAATTGAAGGCGAATTGGTACAAGGCGGGAGTCCAATCTCCGAATTATGCAAAGCTTGTCTGCGACGGGGTGCTTGTAAACGAAGGCAGCTCGGGCGGAGAAATTTCACTGACGATTTCGGGGCTTTCGGCGGGAACGCATACGCTCCTCGCTTATTTAAACCATGTGGACGATTTAAGTTCGACATCCTACAGCGCTGTGGACGTGTATGTGAACGGCACCAAGCAGACTTCAGTGACTCCGACGGTGCGGGCGCTTTCGACTTCCGCTGCGGCGTATGCGTTTGTCCGCTTTGCCGTAAGCGGAGCAAGCGCGAGTACGGTTGTCAGGTTTGTTCCGGCTTCGAGCGGTAGCTATCGCAACGTGACGCTCAACGGTTTTGAATTGAACGTAGAAAATTCGGCCATGCTTGCGTATGACCCTGTGCCGGCGGATTTGGATGATCATGCCGCGTCAGAAAGCGGTAAAGTTTCGCTTGCGTGGACATCCGCGAATGGTGCAATCAAGCATCGGCTTTATTTGGGAACGGATTCGCTAGCTGTTTTGAACGCAACGGCTTCAGATGCGGATGTTTATAAGGGGGAGTTTTCCGCGACGTCCTATACGATGGAAAATGCTTATGCGTTGAATTCTTACTACTGGCGTGTGGACGAAGTCTTTTCGGACGGAACTGTCGGCCAGGGAAGTGTGTGGAAGTTCCGAATCGGACGTTTGGCTTTTGATGGTGCGGAAGGTTATGGCCGGACGGCAGTAGGCGGGCGCGGAGGAAAAGTTGTTTACGTTACGAATTTAAATGATTCTGGGGAGGGCTCTTTCCGCGAAGCGTGCACGGCAGATATTGGCCCGCGTACGATCGTTTTTAAGGTCGCCGGCGTGATAGAACTCAAATCCCGTTTAATTTGCAATCAAGATTTTACGACGGTTGCCGGGCAGACGGCTCCGGGCAAAGGGATTACCATCCGAAGCGCTCCGGTGGGCTTTACCGGAAAAGAAACAATTGTCCGCTTTATGCGCCTGCGCTTGGGATACGGTACAACGTATGATGGAATGGGCCTTACCGGTAGCGATCACAACATCATGGATCATTCTTCGATCAGCTGGACAATCGATGAAGCGTTTTCGAGCCGCGGAGGAAAAAATTTAACCCTGCAGCGCACGCTGATTTCGGAGGCGCTGAATATTGCGGACCATCAGAATTATCCCACGGGGACGGGGCACGGCTATGCGGCAACAATCGGAGGCGATGTGGGGTCGTTCCATCACAATTTGCTTGCGCATAATGCTGGCCGGAATTGGAGCCTTGGGGGCGGCTTGGATGGAAATGGATACTATGCGGGCCGTTTGGATATTTTTAACAACGTTGTGTATAATTGGTACAGCCGGGTCACCGATGGAGGCGCGCACGAAGTGAATTTTGTGGGCAATTATTACAAGCGTGGCGCGGCATCGCTTACATCGATCGATTACGTTTTAAGCGCGGATTTAGAAGGAACCGGTTTGGGCACGCAATCGTATTACTTCCACAATAACATTTTGCAAAAAACGGATGGCTCTTATGTTTGCAATGGAACGAACGATGCTTGCGGTCGTCGCTATACGACAAGCAATGGGCAGACAGTGAACTGGACCGTTTTTCAGAATGCGCCGTTCTTTGAATCTTATGCGAATGTTCAAAGCGCATCTGCGGCCTACAAAGACGTCCTTTCGGATGTGGGACAGAATATGCCTGTTTTAGATGATCACGATACGCGTATCATCGGTGAAGTCAAAAATGGAACTTACACGTATACAGGTTCCGTCGGAAATTTGCCCGGAATTCCGGATCGAGAATCGGATGTGGGAGGCTTTGAATCCTACCCGTCCACGAGCTGGGCGGATGATTACGACAGCGATCTGGACGGACTTCCGGATTGGTGGGAAACGATGTATGGCTTGAATCCGAATTCTGTGAAAGGGGATTTTAGCGATGCGAACAAGGATCGATTGGGTGACGGTTGGACGGAACTGGAACGTTTTCTCGATTGGATGGCAAAAAAACATTATGTCTTTGAATCGGGAGAAGTTTTAGAAATCGATCTTTCGCAGTTGACGAAAGGATATGATGGCGGTACGTATAAATTGACATACGTCCCGACAGGCGTCTCTGCCGCTTTGAACGGATCCAAAATGACGGTTTCGCTTTCGAACGATTTTGGCGGTATCGGCTACATTCGCTTTGTGCTGACCGATGCCGCAGGCGACACGTTCTCGCGTTCTATAGGCGTTTCTCAAGGGCTCGCGGAGTCCACGTCGGAGGTTCCGAACGATTCCGATTTGACGGCATTGCCTTCTGCATCCTTGACGGATGGCTCAAGGAATATCCGGATGACGCATTCAAATCATCTCGTGCGATTTGAAAATCTGCCGGAACGGGTGCAGCTGAGCGTTACCGATTTGAGCGGACGTCATTGGATGGGCGGTAAAACGGTCATCTCGGCGAGCGGAACTGCGACTGTGAATTTGCAAAATTTTGGATCTGGCGTTTACATCATCCGTGTCCGCGGAACGGGCGTCAATCAGGCTTTCCGGGTCCGCCGTTAAACTTTTACCCCATACAAAAAAGGTCCCGTGCTTTTGGCGCGGGACTTTTCTTTTGAAATGGTTTTACTTCATCTTTGTCAGGTAGGCGGGAGTCGAACCGTTCTTGATGATGCAATTCAAAATGCGGGAAATATCCCAGTCTTCCTTGCGAATCCGGCGGCGGAGTAACGCGACGAAAACTTCCATGAGCATTTCGCAGTCGTACACGGCGCGGTGCATCTCGTCGTTGTTGATGGCGAGCTTGATCTGCCCTTTGATACGCTGGAACATGTGGGCGAGATCGCCGAGCTTATGGCTTTTGAGTTCTGGCAAAATGGATCTTGCGACGCGCAGGCTGTCGACGATCGGGTTGCCTGGCAAAAGCTGTGGGTGCTTGGTGTAGGCGACATGCAAAAATCCAGAGTCGAAGTCGGCGTTATGGGCGACGAGGATTGCGGACTGCCCGCAAAAAACGGTGAACTTTTTGAGTGCCGTATTGATGTCCGGCGCGTTTTCCACCATTTCGTTTGTGATATGGTTCACACGGGTGGCTTCGTCGGGAATCATCATGGGTGGCTTTACCAGGGTTTGGAACGTGGCGAGTTCCTTGGGACGGATGATTCCATTGTCGTCGTATACGGTGAACTTGACTGCACCGATTTCCACGATTTCATCTTTGTTCTGAAAAAGTCCTGTCGTTTCCAAGTCGAATGCGACAAAGGTGGAATAGATCATTCGATTCTCCCAATAAAAGCGATTCTTTTCAAAGATAGCTTATTGAAATTGTCAATTTTGACATCGGGAGGGGAATCTTGGCCTTGTCCCAGCTGTGAAGGGTCACGTGGGCGCCGTAACGGACTTCGAACTTCCAAATGGGAACATGGGCTTTTTGGGCAAGCCAGCGTGTTCCAGGCTTTTCGATGCCTGCGGGGCCTTTAGGGCCGTCCAAGGCCATGGCGCAGGAATTTCCCTGCCGCAAGAGCTTTAAGGCGCGCCGGATTTCGAGAGTTTTTTCGGAACTTGATCCTCGGATGACTTTATACCCTAGATCGAGAGCGATTTGGGCAAGGATGTCCCCATCGGTACTCGGCGAAATAAAGGCGACAAGTCCGGACTTTCGGAAGGCGGCTGTGGCCGCGAAAAGGTCCGCATGCCACAGGGCAAGTACGCCTGGAACTGACATATCCACAGAATTTCCCCAAGAAATTCGCAACGATCGAAGCCAAAGCTCGATGATCTTGCAAAAAAAGCGTCTTTTTAGCGGAAGTCTGGGTGTCATCATCTTGGAAAATAAAAAAATATTTCCTATTATTGCAGTCACATGGCGACGTACCCAAGTTGGTAAGGGGCGAGTCTGCAAAACTCTTATTCCCCGGTTCGAGTCCGGGCGTTGCCTCTGAAAAAGACGGATGGATCACATTCGTCTTTTTTTTTGTGTATTCGCTCTAGATTTGTGCTTATATTGAAATGGGAGGGCAAATCTATGAAGCAATTCCAATTTGAATACACGAGCATCGGAAAACTGAAAAGGGAGCTGGATAAAATCAACCAGTGGAGAAAATCCAAGGTGGTTTCTGAGGTTATCTTCGAATTTTATGCAGAAGATACGGAACGTTCCCAGATAGAACTTGCATGTGAAATCATCGATAAGGAAGTTCCCGATGCCATTTATCTCGGGTGCTCTTCCAATGGAAACATTATTGAAGGCGGGCTTTCTTCGTCGTCGATCGGCGTTGTCTGTACGCTCTGTGAATTTCCTTCGACAAGGGCAAAACTTTTACACTATGTATTAACGCCGGATACCGTGTCCGATGTCGTTCAGGATTTCAAAAAACAGATTGCCAAAAATCCTTGGGTAAAAGCGGTGTCAATGCTTGTGACGATACGAGGCATGTCGATGTCGCCGTTCTGCGACGCCTTTACGGACATCGATCCGGAAATCAAGATGTTCGGAGGGGGAGCCTTTAACCCGGATCTGAATAATGACGAAGCCTGTGTGTTCAGCAAGGTACGTGGTTACACGTCCAAAGGTGTTGTTTTCCTGCTGCTCGGAGGCGAAGATCTGCACGTGATGTCGACTTTTATCACGGGTTGGAAGCCTTTGGGAAGAGAGTTCAAGGTGACGAAGGCGGAGGGCTGCGTTCTTCAGGAATTAGACGGCCGTCCGGCTTATGACGCTTATTATAAGTATTTGAATATTCCGAATAACGAACATTTCTTTAACAACACGCTGGAATTTCCGTTCTTTTATAAGCATCATGGAATCGATATTTTGCGCGCCCCGGTTTCGAGCGATGAAAATGGGGCGCTCACCATGACGGCGGATATCGATACGGACGTGACGGCGCGGATTGCTTATGGTGATCCTTGGACAATTTTGGAAAGTATCCAGCGTGACGGTCGCCGTGTGGCGGATTTCCAGCCGGAAGTCATTAAGATTTTTTCGTGCGCCGCACGTCGCACCTATTGGGGCGATGACGAAATCAGTAAAGAAACGTTCCCGTTCCAGAGCATCGCTCCGACATCCGGATTTTATACGTCGGGTGAATTCTTGAAAAGCGACGGCTTTTTGAATCAGCATAACGTGACTCTTGTCGTCGCCGCATTGCGCGAAGGCCCGCGGGATTTCAACGTACATTTCGAAATGCAGAATGAACAGTTTTCGGGAAAGGTTTCCATGATTAATCGCTTGGCGACCTTTATCGATGCGGCTACGATGGAACTTGAAGAAGCGAATGCAAAGCTTGAAATCATGGCGATGACGGACAGCTTGACCGGACTTTTGAACCGCGGAGAAATTCAACGCCGGATCAATGACAGCTTGGAACTTTATCAGAAATCCGGCCAGATTTTTTCGCTTATCATGTTCGATATCGACAATTTTAAGAAAGTGAACGATACGTTCGGGCATAAGGAAGGGGATACCGTGATTGTCAAACTTGCGGATATTGCCCAAAAAATGGTACGGAATTTTGTTCCGGAAGGAAGCGTCGGCCGTTGGGGTGGCGAAGAATTCATGGTCCTCTTGCCGAATGTCGATTCGGAACGGGCCGTTCGCGTGGCTGAAGTGATCCGTACGACGTTTGCTGCCGTGGATTTCCCTGCGGCGCATCACAAGACCATCAGCATGGGCGTGACGGAAGTTCAAGCTGAAGACTCTTCCGATACATTGTCTGTGCGAGTCGATGGTGCGCTTTATGTGGCGAAGGAAAATGGCCGCAACCAAATCAAGGTGCTGTAGAAAATCAGGTGTGTGTCTATGGATAGAAAGCGAAAGTTGGATTCCATATTTGAAGCGTTTTCCATCGTGAGTGGTGGAAACTATGTCTATGTCTGCGACATGAAACAGGATCTTTCTCGTTGGTCCAAATCCGCTGTGGAATATTTTGGACTTCCGTCGGAGTACATGCAGAACGCTCAAAGTATCTGGAGCGAACATTTGCACCCGCTGGACCGTGAGTACTTTAACGAGAGTATCGACGGAATCTTTAGAGGGGATGGCATGGACCACATGCTAGAATACCGAGCTCGCCGTGTCGATGGCGAATATGTCATCTGCGTGTGCCATGGTGTGGTCATTCTAGGCGACGATGGAAATCCGGAATATTTTTGCGGATCCATTCGCAATCACGATAGTGTCAGTTATGTCGACGACGTGACCAATCTGCGTAGCCTCTATGGTTTTTTGGATGATGTAAAGGCTGCGTTCTGGAAAAATAAAGAACTCGATATTTTGATGATCGGCGTGGAGGAATTCTCGAGAACGAACGATATCTTCGGGTACACATTTGGAAATCGGGCCTTGCGAAAACTCGGGTCCATTTTGATGGATCTATATCGCAGAGAAGGCAAGGTGTACCGCATGGATGGAACGAAGTTTGCCGTGATCGCTTCGCATTCTTCGATGAAACGCTTGGGCAAACTGTATTCGGAACTGCAAGAAATCTGTGCCAAGGATTTTTATGTCGGATCAGATCGCTTGACGCTTTCGTTCTGCGCGGGTGCGCTTCATTTGGATAAGTTTTCCGTGAGCCCGGATACGGTCTATTCGTGCTTGAAGTATGCGGTCCATGAATCCAAAGTGGGGCATCACGGGGAACTTTTCGTGTTCCAAGATGTGCTGAATGACGAAAACCGAAACAATCTGACGCGGTTGAACGTCATTCGAAACAGCATTGTGGATGAATGTGCAGGCTTTGAACTTTTCTACCAGCCCGTGGTCAACGCATCGACGGAAGAACTTTGTGGCGCAGAAGCCCTGATCCGTTGGCGTAATAAAGACTATGGCCTTGTTCCTCCGTTTTTGTTTGTTCCGATTTTAGAGCAGGATAGCCTTTTCCCGGAACTCGGAAAATGGATCTTGCGAGAAGCGATGATGAGCGGTAACCGCATTCGTGCCAAGTATCCGGACTTTGTCATGAACGTGAACTTATCTTATGCGCAACTGGAACGGGTGGATTTTATCGACGTGGTGACGGATCTGCTAAAGGTGACGCGGTTCCCGGCAAAGAATCTTTGCCTGGAAATCACGGAACGCTGTCGCCTTCTCGATGTGAATTTGCTAAAGCGTATTTTTGAAAAGCTTCGCGAATTAGGCGTGCGGATTGCGCTGGATGATTTTGGTACGGGATTTTCGTCGCTAGGCGTTTTGCGTAAGCTGCCGATTGACTGCGTTAAAATCGACCGTGATTATGTGCTGAACATTCAATCGAGCGAAGACGACCAGAATACGGTGAAGTTCATTGCCCAATTGGCGAAATCGTTTGGTGCGGAACTCTGTGTCGAAGGCGTGGAGACGCAAGAAATGCGCGATATGCTTCGCCGGTTTAACGTGACGACGTTCCAAGGGTTCTTTTATTCGAGGCCCGTGCCATTAGAAGAATTCTGTGAAAAGTACAACTGCTAAATGAAAAAATCCGCTGCACGTGCAACGGATTTTTCTTTCGTCTTAAAAAGCTTTGATTAATGCTTTTTGCCTTTGGTAGCGTCGAGAAGAACCTTGATGGTCTTTTCGCCTTCGATCTTTACGAGCTGTTCCACCGAGCGACCGTTGTTGCATTCTGCGCGGAGCAGGTGGTCGCCCGCGTCGAGGTTGTTCACGGTCAGCGGAGCGCCGTCGGTACGGTCTGCGTTATCGCCGTCGACGTAGATGTAGCACTTGCCCGGCTTGGTCGTGATTTCGACGTGGCCCTTCGGAATCACCGTGCCGAACGTGAACTTGTTTTCCTTGTTCGGCCAAATGTTCACGCGCTTGTTGACGAGTTCATAACCCTGGTCCACCACGATCAACGTGTAACGGCCAGACTGGACGTCGCGATTTTCGATCGGGCTCTTGCCGAGGAGTTCGCCGCCGAGGTAGACTTCGCTGTTAGACGGTTCGGTAATGATCGTGACCTTGGCCGGCTGTCCACGAGGAGGAGGTTCTTCTGCCATAGCGACGGTGGCGCAGAACGAGAGCGTTACAGCACTGAATGCAAAAAGTTTCGAGAGAAATTTCATTTTGAGTAACTCCTTCTAAATCGTCTTCTAAGATATAAAGAAAATGGCGCTTGGTGGAGGGCGTCGATGTAAAAAAGGGGCTTGTAAATTGTACTTTTACTAGTAAATGAAAGAACTTTATCAAAAATTGCGCACTTTTACCGGAAAAAGTTATGGCTTGTACAAGAGCCTTACCGGAAAAACTTGGAATTTTGGCGATTTCGACATGGAATTTGTCCATGTGCAGGGAGACCCGTATGCTCCGGCGTCGCGTCTCAAATTGACCGCTCCGATAGAAATTCTTGGCATTCCGGCGGAATGGGGAAATTCTCCCGTGAAACGTTTGGCCTTGGCGGACTACTTGCTGCGCAAGCTCAGCGCGGAAGTCGAAAAGCGTTCGGAAGAAGAAAAATTCCCGATCCACGTTTTGGCCCCGGGCGAAGAAGTTCTCGTGCGCAATGCGCTTTGGGTCGGTGGACCTTCGGAAAACGGAGGCAAGGCGGTTGTGGAAGTGATGCTTTCGGTGGAGCTTCCGGGCGATAAGCGTATTATCGATGTGCCGGCTGCCGCGGACCTTTTGACGGCTACGATTCCGGACCTGTTGATGACCCTTTATTTGAATTCCGATGCGGAATGTGCGGAGGCTTTGAAGAATATCGAATCGCTCGAAATTCGTGAAGCGCTCCTGTCGGAGCTTTTGCAAAAGGGCTTCGTCGCTTTCGTTCCGAATGGAGCGATCCTACCGCGCGAATCCGGATCGAGCGATCTCCCGAAAAAAGACGCGGTCCCGTTTGAATCGCCGAAGGAACTTTTGCAAACCTTTGAAGCCTGCGGAAAAAAGATTTCGGGCATGGCGATTCCGAAAGGCATTACGATTATTGCAGGCGGTGCGTATCACGGAAAATCCACGCTTCTTTCGGCGCTGGAAAGCTCCGTTGTTCCGCACGTTCTTGGCGACGGTCGTGAATGGATTGTGACAGACCCGACGGCCATGCGCATTGCTGCGGAACCGGGCCGCATTGTCAAAGGGACTCGGATTGCGCCGTTTGTGCGCGAACTTCCTTTTGGCGTTTCCACGGAAAAGTTTGAGACGCGTTCCGCTTCCGGTTCTACGAGCGAAGCGGCGAATGTCATGGAAGCGCTTGAATTCGGGTCGAAAACGCTTTATATCGATGAAGATGCGTCGGCGGTGAACTTCCTTATTCGCGATGCGCGTATGCGTTCGCTGGTCGGGGAAAAGGATGAACCCTTGATTCCTCTTTCGGATCGTGCCGAAGAATTGAAAAGGCTCGGCGTGAACCTGGTGCTTGTGGTCGGCGCCTGCGGGGATTATTTGAATGTGGCCGATACAGTCCTCGTGATGAAAAATTACGAACCGGTCGATGAAACGGCGAAGGCGAAGGAAATCGCCGCCGCTTCTGCAGAGCAGGCTCCGCTCCAAAAGCTTCCTCCGTTTGGAGATTTCAAATGCAGACCGTTCCCGGCGCTTTCGGAAGATCTCGTCGGTGGCGTGAAAACGCGTACTGCGCAGGAACGCCAGGTGAAAATTCGCTTGCGCGGAACGGAACTTACAATCGGCTATATTACGGCGGATCTGCGGGCGCTTTTCCCGACGGCCCGTACGGCAGAACTCAGCGGTCTAGGGCTGTTCCTGTTGAACATGCTCCAGAACGTGGAAGGGCTTCCGACGAATGAAGCGATTCATAAACTCTACGCTCAAATTCAGAACGTGGGATTCCGCAGGCTTCCGCAAGGATTTTCCAAAGATTCGGAACTTCCGCGGGAACAGGAAATTGCGGCGGCGCTGCTCCGTTTTGAAAACCCGCCGAAGCCTTAG
>OCVV011355290.1_pt1 | contig 14761 bp, 12 predicted proteins | sample 1539721 | NCBI WGS metagenome assembly OCVV01 (sample SAMN02144230, study PRJEB22623) | gut metagenome | biome: sheep rumen | host: Ovis aries | place: New Zealand
TGAAAGCTTGCAGAGCAACTGTCAGCGGGTGAGTTTTGCGCAGCACCATCATCTACTCGTCTGCCATATTCCTTATACCGAACTCACGTTCCAATTATATTCTACTCCCAGTATTTCAAGCCCGCTATATTTCCATAGCTCTTGGTCGAAGTTGGGAGTGTATTTTGCCATTAAGACTTTCTGCTGTTTGTCCTCTTCTGTATCTCTCCATCCGTTGAAACTCATGACACGCTGGTTAACTTCAATGAAGTCGCTTGCATCTAACTGATAGAACACGGTACCGACACGATTCATCTGATAATGTTGGTGTAGACATTCTTCCAAAGACCAGTTGTGGTTGTCAAGGATGAAACAATACTCGCCTTTCCCGTCTTCAATACTCCAAGCTCCAACTGCATAGTATTCTATAAATTCATTTTCCTTCGTCAGTTTTATGACATCGCCTGTATAGATACCTTCTCCATTGTCGTCGACAAAATCTGTCAGTACACCAGCAAAGATGACTCTGCGGGCATAGCCACGCCCTTTGCACTCATCGCCCAAAACTTCCTCAACAATGTCCTGATTATGGTCTTCGGCATATTTCTCATCCTGCTCCCAGACATAGAAGTCATCACCAAAGAAGAAGAAATTGCCGAAATAGGCATAACCGAATTTCTTGTTTTCTGCGACATAGCGAACTTTTATACCAGGCAAGAATTTGTTGGTGCCAGTAGCAATATCATGGCGATATTTTTGGCAAAGATACTTTAAAGTTACATCACTGATAGTCATAGTCTTTTGTTTCATTGTTTACTTATTGTATTTGTTCCACATTCTTTTAATCTTTCCGGCAATTTCATTACGGAGCCAGAGAGGTTCCAGCACTTCCATATCCTCACCGTTCCAGAGAATTTCTTGCTGGAAGTCAAACTCAGGACGGAGATTGAAGGTAAAGATGCTGTACTCTTCGTTGCGCTCTATCTCTTCCTGCGACTCGTGCATCTTCAGGTCACGAATGTAGTTGGCCTGTCCTGCTGACACCTTTAACTTAACAGGTTGAATTTTGACAGACTGTTCTGCAATGATGCCAAAACAGCCGTCAAAGAAATCCTCTGCCGACCAGTCCTTTGGCATTTCAAAAGTCTCGTCTGTTGCATGAAGATATTTAATTCGGTCAAGAGAATAGATGAACGGTCCATTTTTATAAATATGGATCTGTGCTTCGTGCCACCATATACCAACGCTGACGGAAAAGCTTCACACAATACGGCTGCACATCAAAGTTATTCTCCTCGTCTTTCCAATAACTGTGATAAGTCATGTTAAGAACGCGGTTTTCTTTCATCGCCTCGATGATGGGCTGAAGATAGTCTTGACCAGACGGTACGTATTCCAGAATGATGCGGTCTTTGATGCTCTGGCTGTTTGCTAAGGCATTGCTCACACAGAAAGTGTTGTAAAGCCAGGAACGGAGTCCATTCTTGCTAATATCCTCTTCATTCTCGATGTAGTAACGGTACTCGCCACGTCCTTCATTAGCGATGTTGATGCCGAACATATCCCAGATGACATAACGCCAGTTGTCGAAGGTGCGCTTGGGAATATCGACACCTCTGCTAATATCATCACGAAGCCAGAGTTCATTCAGTTCTTTGAATGAAATCTTCCGTCTGCGATAGATGGTCTCTATCACCCAGACGTATTTGGTAATTAGGCTTTGCTCTCTATCATTGTCTGCCATATAAAATCGAATTTTTCTGCAAAAGTACACGAAGGCTACGCCATGTCGTGGCAGAGGTTTGATTATTTATAGTGTGATTTCGACTTCGTTGTTTATCGTTTGCGACTTATATACTGACTGGGTGCCACACCAAAGTGCTTTTTGAACATTCGCGTAAAATGCTGCGGGTATTCGAAACCCAGCTGTTCTGCAGTATTGGAAATGCCGGTTCCACTAATGAGAAGCTTCTGGGCTTTTTGTATGACAAATCGGCGAATGATATTCCCCGCGGTATCATCTGTCATCTGACGAATCAAGTCACCAAAATAGTTTGATGAGAGACAAAGTTCTTGCGCACAATATTTCACTGTTGGTAGCCCGATGGTCTGCTGTAGGCCTTCAGCATAATATCGCGTGAGTAGGTTTTCAAAGCGAGTGAGCAAATCACTGGAAGAGTTTGTCTGTAATGAGAGTTGGAGGGAATAGAATCTGGCGATGTATTCAAGAATAAGCTGTAGGCGTGCCACGACAATATGCCGTGTATGATCATCGTCTTCTAAGAGTTCAGAGCGTATGGAGTCAAACAGATTGACAATAGTCTGCCTTTGCGGCTCACTCATGAGCAATGCCTCGTTGGTGTTGTAGGAGAAATAGGTGTATGACGAGAGGCGATGCTCGAGGTCGGTGCCGTGCAGCAGTTCGGGGTCGAAGAGCAGTGCCCAGCCTTTGGTATGAATCTCCTCACCTGTGTCGGCCTTGCCGCCAATCTGCCCAGGCGAAACGCACATCAGGGCGTGGCGACGGAGGTCGTAGGTGGTGAGACCATATGTAAGCTTCTCCAGAGTCTCGTCGCCAATGAAGATGCCATAGACATCGTAGTTGTTAAGCGAATGGCGACAATGTTCAAGCTCGTCGTAATGGATTACTGAGACGAGCGGATGCAAAACAGGGGCTCCGATGTAGCGGGCGTAGTCGTTGACGTTGTGTACGCGCAGAATGTTCTCCATTGCGCCGGCAAAGATACACATTTTTCTCCATATTCCGTATTTTTGGTTAAACAATCCGTATTTTTATTAACATGCAGACTGAAATTCCGCCGTACCTTTGCAGCGATGATTCGAATGATGAATGACGAATGACGAATGAAAGAGTGAAAAATGAAAAATGAAAAATGAAAAATGAAAGTTACCTCGCCTATAGTCTCTCCCCTTTAGGTGGAGTCGGAGGGGGCCTATTAATTATGAAACTGTCAATATTGCTAATATCGACGATGCTTGCGACTAAAAGCATGGCTCAGGGCGTGATAGACATGCATACCCACATCATAACCCCTGAATTCCTGACGGCCCTCGAAACAGAGGGGCGACTGATGGACGAGGGATTCCCCTTGCCACGATATGACGCCGAGGCCCATCTTAAATGGATGGACGAGGTCGGCATACAGACTTCGGTGCTGACGCTGGCGGCTCCGCAGCCGAAAGTCCACCCCCAACCCCTCCTCAAGGGAGGGGAATCTGAATACTCTGTTATCAGGAAATGCAATGAGGCGGCTGCCCGACTAAAGCAGGAACACCCTGGGCGATTCCTCTTCTGCGCTGCCCTACCCTTGCCCGACGTCGATGCAGCGATCCGCGAGGCTGTCTATGCACTGGACACACTGAAGGCTGACGGCATCAAACTGGCCACCAATGTCAATGGACAGTACCTTGGTGCCCCCGAGTTGGACTCCCTCTTTGCAGTGCTCAACGAGCGCAAGACCACCGTCATCCTTCATCCCCACCGTCCGGAACCTGTCAACCGCCAGGTGATGCAGCAAACCCCACTTGCAATGCAAGAATATCTCTCGGAGACCACCCGCGCCGTCTGCAATATGATCAGCCGCAACGTGCTGGCACGCTACAATAACGTTAAGGTAATCGTCCCCCATTGCGGTGCCTACCTGCCGCTGGCCATCCCGCGCATGAAGTCGCTGACGCCGGTGATGCAAAAGAACAATATGGTGGGCGAAATAGACTACGACGCCAACCTCGCCACGCTCTACTACGACCTCGCCGGGGCACACAGCCCGGAGGTCATACGCACGTTGCTCACCATCACCACGCCCGACCACCTGCTCTACGGCTCCGACTACCCCTATGCTTCGCCGTTGGCGCTCACACAAAGCCTGCTGCGCATGAAGAACTACCTCACCACAGAGCCCGACCTGGCACCATACAAGGAGATGATACTTTATAAGAATGCGAGAAGCCTCACCCCCGGCCCCTCTCCAAGAGAGAGGGGAGTAGATACTCTTGCTATAGAAAATTCAACCGGCAAAGGTAATAACTCCACCCTCTCTGGGAGAGGAGCTGGGGGTGCGTCTGCCCTCATTTGTCGCCTTGCCGAAATCGAAGTCTATCCCGAGCACCTGCAGGAATACCTTGAGTATGCCAACGAGGTGGACCGTGTGAGCGTGGAGCGTGAACCTGGAGTCGTATGCCTCTTTCCCATGCAGAGCAGCGAAGACTCCACGCGGATTCGCATCCTCGAGATATATGTCTCTGAGGAAGCCTATCAGAAGCACTTAAAGACCGACCACTTCCAAAAGTATAAACAGGGTACGATGCACATGGTAAGAAGCCTGAAACTGCCCACTATGCATCCCCTTGATCCTGAGACAATGAACTTATTGTTTAAAAAACTAAGATAGCTTGTCATTTCTCTGCATAAATTCACACATCCTACAAGAAAAACAGAAAAAAACACTGATTATTGGAGATTATTATTAATTTTGCAAACGGATAGTACAGAATACCAAGGGAATGCGTATAGCGCATTAGGGGTGATTCATGTACTCTTGAAACAAGAATAATAGTAATCTAACATAAAATGAATAATCCTTCAATTAATGAAATGAAGCCCATCTTGAAAAAAATCTATCAAGGTTGCGGCTGTGCATCTATAGGCTGTGTTTCTATTATCATCATGCTTTTGGTTATTGGGTTGTTCATCGACGATAAAGAAGAAAAGGACAGCACTACCGAACTTACTGAAATCGCGGACAGTACGGAAACAGACAAAAGCCACACCGTTGTCAATGAACCATTGGAAGGTGATCCGTACAAGGAACTGGATGAATTAATCGGACTCGAAGAGGTTAAAAAGGAGGTACATTCCTTGGCCAACTTCATAAAAATCCAGAAAGAGCGTGAAGCAAAAGGTCTGAAAAAGGCTAAGGTCTCTTACCATCTCGTCTTCTATGGCTCACCGGGAACCGGAAAGACGACGGTAGCACGTATCATAGGAAGAATATATAAAGATTTAGGTGTTCTTAAAAGCGGACATACTGTCGAGACTGACCGAGCCGGATTGGTAGGGCAATATATCGGACAAACAGCTCCGCAGACTGATTCCGTGATAACCCAGGCTATTCATGGAGTGCTGTTCATTGATGAGGCGTATTCGCTCGTTCCTGAATATGGCTCCGGCAACGACTATGGACAAGAAGCTATAGCGACCTTGCTGAAGCGAATGGAAGACTATCGGGATAGCTTAGTGGTCATCATTGCTGGATACAAGAACGAGATGAAAAGATTTATTGATTCTAATCCAGGCCTACAATCGAGGTTCAACCGCTATATAGTCTTTCCTGATTATACTGCCAAAGAACTCACAGAGATATTCAAAATGTACATGAAGAAAAATCAATATACTTTGGATCCTGATGCAGAAAGATACCTGCGTGAACGTTTTGAATATACAGTAAATCATAAGGACCGTAATTTCGGAAATGCAAGATATGCTCGCAACGTCTTCGAAAAGAGTATACAACAACAAGCAAACCGATTGGCTAAAATCAGTAACCCCCAAGTCGACGATCTCACTACACTCACCAAAGATGACCTTAAAGTAGGATTTGATGCAAAAAATAATATTCAGAGATAAAAAGATGACGTCGCAAATTAAGGTTGAACGGCAGGAACAACATTGAATGTTAAAGCTGTAGGCAAAGAATCTCGCCAATTGTAGCCCTCTTATTTATTAGACAATTGAGTTCCGCTCAATTGGCAGAACGCGTTGTTTCGCGGAAAGAGAAAGCATCAAACAAACGAAACTCAGACATACAAAATCCAGACTGTCGTTAGACAAATAAAAAGCCCTAACAGGAAACTCTAAATGAAATTAGAGAATACCTTTTAGGGCTTTTTTTATATATAATCAATGTGTGAAGCCTTACATCACCATCGTCATGACATTATTTCTTAGCAAGCAGATCGCGAATCTCCGTGAGAAGCTCTTCCTGAGTAGGTCCGGCAGGAGCCTCAGGAGCGGGTTCTTCCTTCTTCTTGGTGAGATTGTTCATGCCCTTAATCATCAGGAAAATGCAGAATGCAATAATCAGGAAGTCGAGAATATTCTGGAGGAACTGACCGTATGCCAGTACGGCTGCACCTGCCTCCTTTGCCTCTGCCAACGTCTTGAATTCGCCTTCGCCAAGGTTGACAAAAAGATCTGTGAAACTGACACCACCAGTCAATTTGCCTATAAGCGGCATGAGAACATCATCAACCAACGAGCTGACGATCTTACCGAAAGCGCCGCCGATGATGACACCGACAGCCATGTCCATTACATTGCCTCGCATTGCGAAGTCCTTAAACTCTTGAATAAAATTTGCCATAATTAAAATTATTTTAGGGGTTTGTTGATGCAAATATAAAACCTTTTTTGTAATTTTGCCGCGAAAAACAAGAAAAAATGACTCAAAAGGCCTTAATTTTATTATTTATGGTGCTTGAAATGCTACTTTTTGTGGCTTGCAAGAGCGCTGAATATTGTAATTGTGGCTAAAAACGTTGACAAGCGTCACCTATCGGGTGATTAATGTTTACAAAATATCAAAACAAGCAAACAAGTTGATTTAAGAACATTTTTATCAATCATTTTTTAACCCAAAAAGAAAAAAAAGAAAATGACAAAAGTTGCAATTAACGGCTTCGGCCGTATCGGTCGCCTCGCTTTCCGTCAGATGTTCGAGGCTGAAGGTTATGAAGTTGTCGCTATCAACGACCTCACTAGCCCCAAGATGCTCGCTCACCTGCTGAAGTACGACACCGCTCAGGGCGGTTTCTGCGGTAAGTTCGGCGAGAACAAGCACACTGTAGAAGCAGGCGAAGATTACATCGTTGTCGATGGCAAGAAGATCACTATCTACGCTGTTCCTAACGCTGCCGAGCTTCCTTGGGGCAAGCTGGACGTAGACGTCGTTCTGGAGTGCACAGGTTTCTACACTTCTAAGGAGAAGGCTTCTGCTCACCTCACCGCTGGTGCCAAGAAGGTTGTCATCTCAGCTCCCGCTGGCAACGACCTCCCCACCATCGTCTACAATGTTAACCACAAGACTCTGACTCCTGCCGACACTGTCATCAGCGCTGCCAGCTGCACAACCAACTGCTTGGCTCCCATGACAAAGGCTCTGAACGACTTCGCTCCCATCCAGAGCGGTATCATGACTACCGTTCACGCTTACACTGGCGACCAGATGATCCTCGACGGTCCTCAGCGCAAGGGTGATGTTCAGCGTGCTCGTGCCGGTGCTCAGAACATCGTTCCTAACTCAACCGGTGCTGCCAAGGCTATCGGCCTCGTTATCCCCGAGCTCAACGGCAAGCTTATCGGTGCTGCTCAGCGCGTTCCTACTCCCACTGGTTCAACCACCATCCTGCACGCTGTTGTCAAGGGTGAGGTTACTGTTGAGGACATCAACGCTGCCATGAAGGCTGCTACCAACGAGAGCTTCGGCTACACCGAGGAGAAGCTCGTCAGCAGCGACATCATCGGCATGAAGTTCGGTTCGCTCTTCGATGCTAACCAGACCATGGTCAGCAAGATCGGCGACGGCAACTCTCTCGTTCAGGTTGTTGCTTGGTACGACAATGAGAACTCTTACACTTCTCAGATGGTACGCACCATCAAGTACCTCGCTGAGCTGAAATAAGCCTTTTAGTATGCGTTCCTTAATTGCCATTCAGCACTTGATGCTGAATGGCAATTTCTGATTATAGGCAGATGCTGCATAACACCAGAAACCATAAATCAACTATACATTAATATTATTATGGACAGACATCCTTGGGTAAAGCCATACACGCAGGTCGTAGAAGAACAATTTCAGTTTGACGATAATGCACAACAAGCGTTCAATAGCCTTTTCGACCGTGTTGGCAAGCTGGCAGACACTTGCACAGACCAGGCTACTTTCTCGAAACAATTCATAGAGAGCCCTCTTTACGAAGAATACATGGGATTATTCCAGAAATATAGCAGTCAAAGCGTAGCAATGGGAGGCAAGACACCTGAAGACCTAAAAAAGGAAGTAGCCAAGGAAACCATTAAATCCATGCCTGCAATGATAGCCCAGAACTTTGCTCTAAGGCAAGTTAACAGGATCATCACAAGAATGTTGCCAGATGAAATCAATCGTCTTCGCAGGACTGGAGCAAGAGGTTTACCTATAATCGGACCTATCATTCAACGCATAGATGAAGTCAGATGGATAAGCAGACTCATTGGTAAAGGCAAAGAACAGACTGATGAAAACCAGTTTGGGGCAAAGCCAAATGATTTGCATCCCAATAATGCATCCAAAGATAATTCAACGCTTTCTGAAAACGCAAAAGATAGGACAGCAAAAAATACGGATCAATAGCAATTATAGGTATCGATGCAAATCCAGCTACAAGCGAAGAATAATCCCTGTTGACAAAAGATTCCTGACAAGACCCCGCTCGCCTTCGACGATAGATGGGGTGACAAACTGCGACCATCAACTATACCTGATAATCCCTTCTCACCTATCTTATTACCGTCCGCATATAAGAAAAGTAGGACGCGCACCCAGCCGTTTTGATTATTCCATGACCTTGGAACAATCATTCGATGGTCATGGAATGATTGTTCCAAGGTCATGGAATAATCAAAACACTTGTATGTTTTGCTGTTTTTAACCAAGCAAAAACACTTAAAGAACCTGGTTTCATGGCCTCAACGTCGGATGATGATTCCATTCTTTTAGTAGACAGTCGCCCAAAAGCTTACGAAAAAGGATGCTAAACTCTGCTCCAGTGCTCGGTAGCAGCAGATGATTCTGCCTGAAAGCATACAAAGAAATCGCTAAATTGCCTAAGTCGTGAACAAGGATGTTAAGCAGCCAAGCGGTCATCAACCCAATGCTCGGACGCTCTGACGATGATATTGACATCAGCAGAATTATTGATTATGGGCCTGTTTAGCGAACAGGAATAAAAATACCAAGGAATCATCGATAGCTTAAGCCGTCAGGGATATTCAGATTTTGCATCGATAATTAGTTACTTGGTCACTGCTATGGACATAATCGTTTCAAATAAAAAAAATCAGCGCTCTTGCCAGTCACAAACAACTGCAAGAGCGCTGATTTTTTATTAGTTTAAGCAACTATTACCTTAGGCTTAGAAATCTGCATCGCGCTGATCCTTACCCTTTGCATAGTAGGTCTTCTCATTGCTGAAGAAGAAGAAACCGTTCTTGTTGGTACCTCTAACTTTCACTACGTGAGGTACAGGATCCTCAAATGAAATTTCTGCTTTGGAAGTGCCGCTGGGGTTAGGCATCAGCAGGAAGTTGCAGATAGTGCAGTTCAACTGAGAAGAATGCTCTGTGGGAGCAATGTTGCTCCAAGCCACACGTACCTTGTACGGGCCATTATCATAGCCATAACCCTTGCCATTAGGCTTATACTGGTTATCAGGAGTAGCACCGTCGAAGAACTGGAACAGCTGGTAGTGCTCATAGAAACTATTAGCGTCCTTATTGAAGTGACCAATGCAGACGTTCTGGAAGCTCTGATTAGAAATACCATAGGTATTCAGGCTCTTGTACTGCGCACCGTAAAGATAGTCGATCATATCACGGCAGTCCTGACTGCAGTCAAGCAGACGAGGCCATACGAGATACATCACAGCTGCAATAAACATCGGGTTTTGGGTAGCTGCTACACGAGTGCCGTCAGCATTTTCCATCAGAGTCTTCAGTTCGGCTACGTTGCGGGGCAGACGATTGAATGTGAACTCAGAAACCTTGTATTTCTTGCCATCGCCGACGAAAGTGATCTCATGAGTCTGAGTTGAGTCTATCAGAGAAACCTTTTGAACGGGAATAGAATAGGCTGTAATCTTCTTGATTCTATCTACCTGATAAGGATATTTTGCCACTTCAGGACGGCCTTGCGAAGTGTTGTACTGGGCTGTACGGCTGTTGTCAAGATAGAAAGCGGAGTTTGCAGTGTAAGAGGTAGTTGTACTACGGAATGACATAGGCAGTGCTGTACCGTTCTTGCCGCTATTATCGCGGGGTGAATTGGTGCCAACAGTTACGATGTTACCGCCAGCCTGGAAATCGAGATACTGATGCTCAGGATTACAATAGGTATAGTCATCCTTCATACCTGAAGCAACGCTGGTAGCGCCACCAGAACCATCGCTAACGATAGGCATTGTAAACTCAACACGGAAATACTGCTGGGTAGTCTGTGCGTAGCTTGTCATAGCAAAAGCAGCCATGGCAAAAGCTGATAATATTTTTTTCATAGTCTTTTAAAGCTAAAAGTTTAAATAATGGTTATTTTTTAATGAATTTCATAGCCTTATTACCTACACGAAGCACATAAGCGCCTTTAGGCAGTTGGCGAACGGATACTGTGGTCACGCCGTTGGCAACGGGGGCGTCGGTCATCTTCTTACCATCGAGGGAATAAACAATAGCCAAACTAGCATTACCACAACCAGAAACAATCATCTGCTCACTGATAGGAGTCAAGAGCTGAAGTTTTTCAGTAGCCTGAGCTGTCACAGGGTTGTTGATACCCGTAACAGCCTCATTCAAGCCATCTTCGGTTCCGCGGTAGAAGAAGACACCGGCAACGCCTTTGGCTTCATCACCGCCCACTTTCACGTCCATGAGGTTTGAGCCTTCTTGAACATTGATAACTGGCATATCCTTAACCAGCCAGAACTTACCTGTATTAGTGTACATATAAACAGGTTTAGTCATGTCTATGTAAGGCGTGCCATCAGAATTTTGCCTGTAGTCATCAAAGTTGATGTCTACGTTATGCTTCTCAAAGCTGACGCTTTCGACACCAGCTTCGCCTTGACCATCCTTTAACAGGATGTCGAACTGTGTGCCACCATCAGTAACAACCATCATGCTCACACGAACAACAGGGAAATAAGTTCCCTTATTGGTCTTTAAGCACATGACATCCTGATTAGCAGCCACACTCGGAATGGACACAAGCAGAGATGCGATTGCAATCTGCAATGTGCTTTTCCATCTTTGTAAAACTGTTCTCATGTTTTGATGTTTTTAAAGTTAATTAATAAAGGTGAATAATATCTCTCAGAATGAGGTTACAAATGATTCTGCAACTTTTTTTCTACAATAGTATCTATTGTTTTCTCTAATTTCTGCCCCATGTAATCTTCCATCTCGAAAATTCTGTCGAGATAATATTTCGCGTATTCTAACGCTGCAGATTGGTACTTTGTCTGTGCCATTAGGGTGCAGAAGAGAAACTTTTTCTCAAAAAGGTTTTTAAATCTGCGACAAAGTTACCCTCGAATTAAAGATTTAGCGTTATCATTTCGTAAAGTATTCTTATCATTTCGTTAAATTTTCAATAAAAAAAGGTAAAAAAACGATGAACCAGAGAAAAAAATAACGACGAGAAGATGATATTTGCGAACGCTTTTACAATTTTTATTAGACGTTCCGTTTCTCAACATATTGAGTCGGCGTCAGCCCATAAGTTTTTTTGAATGCGCGTGTAAAGTTGGGCGTGTCATTATAAGCGCATAACATAGCCACTTCATTGATGTTTAGTTCATGATGATTGTCAAGCAAATGACGGGCCCTGCGCATACGTACCATTTGGATGAAGGACTGCGGCGTTTCGTCAACCACTTTGGAAAGGCGTTGACGGAACTGGAAAAGACTCATCCCCATACGCTTTGCCACACTGGCTGCATCGGGGGAGCCTTCATTAATAAGCTGATTGATCGTATTCACTGCACGTTCTATAAAATCGCGATCAGCCAACGCAAGATTGTCATTATCGTCCTGTTCTTTTAATTGCAAAGCATTATCATAGTAGATATTCAGTTGCTTATACTTTTCATTGAGCATCTGAATATTTCTTCTGAGTTCCTCATTTATAGCAGCTTGACGGGAAGCTCTACGCCTCATGACAAGCCACCCGACAATGGCTATGACTGCAATAATGACAGCCAGACAGATAGCTTGCCATTTAGCCGAGCGCTGAGCCTTGTTTTCCAACTGAAGCAGATTGTTGCCAAATTCAGCATTATATCTTGCCAAACTTTCAGCTGATGCAGTATCATATAATGAATCTTTCAGCGTATTGAAACGGTCATGCTGGATTTTAGCTTCGTCTGGAGCTTTTTTCCATAAGGCTTCGCAAAGTCCGCGCCTGGCATGCATCTCGTTGTATGCATCGCCTAACTTGACAAATATTTTAGCTGCTTCACGATAATAAGGTACAGCCTCGTCAACTCGATGTTGAGATGCTAAAGCATATCCCATTTTATTACAGGAAATACCCAGCGATTGCAAGTTCCCAGACTTGCGCATATAGGGAATTACTTTTAGCAACACCTTTTCTGCTTCAGAAAACTGATCAAGACCAATCAACACAGCAGCTTTCTGGGCTAAACGAACCATAGCCTTGGGTTCGTTACCTAATGACGTATCTATTTCATAAGCTTTTTCTATGTACTTTAGAGCTTTATCATCATCACCCTGGGCATGATAGATTTCAGAAGCCATACCTTGCAGCACGGCCATACGAGATGGATTATCGGCCTTCTCCGCCATTTCAATTCCCCGAAGTACATACTTCTCAGCTTCAAAAGGCTGCTTCGCTGACAGATAAATTGCAGCCAACGTATTAAGGGAAGAGCTCATCAAATCAGGGTCGCCACTGGCTTCATCCTTAGCATAACATTGCTTGGCATACCAGGCTGCTTTATCAAAGTCGGAAATACGGATATTGGCAATGGCCATCAGATTCAGACAGTCTGATTCTATTGAAGTGCCCTTAGAAATGGGAAGGGCTTTCTCGCCATAATTCAACGACTTATCATATTGTTGCTTATCATAATACCATTCAGCGGCCCAATACCACACCTTGGCTCGTAAGGAATCTTTTGGCAAGCCTGATTTCATGCTGACAGGCTCGTTAATAAAATGACACGACAGCAACTCTGAAAAGAATCTATTAGCCGCGGCCTCTGTCTCGTTACGATTAAACGACTCCAAAGACTCTTCTACACTTGCCTTTAATGTAGGAGAAGGCAGCAGAAAGACTGCAAAAAATAACAGGATTCTTATGTAGTGAGAGCGTTTCATAATATAAATATTAAGATAAACTACGTGCAAAGTTAAGACTATAAACGCATATCACCAAGAAAAATTGTCAAAAAAGCCAAACTTTTTATCAAATTATTTCACAAACCAGTTGTTATAAAAATGTTAAATTTGAAGTTATCGGCAATAAAATAGGCTATACAATCATATCGGACGGGCTTTTTTAGTAACTTTGGAAGAATTTGCAATCTTTCTTTATATAAAGGCAGTTTGGGAGATGGAGGAAAAATCGGGTTACGATATAGAGACCGTACTCCTTTCTCCAAACTGCTACAAATTGCTTCAATGAACACCCGATGACGGGTCACCAGCCTTGTTGTGACTCATCATCGGGTGCAAAGGTACGAATAAAAGTTGAGATTATCGTCTGTTTTGAATGTTTTTTCTTCTTGCTACAGATTTAGATTTCTTTATATCTCTTGAAAATTACTTCACTATCACTTTCTTGCCGTCTACGACATACATGCCCTTCTTGACGGCGCTGCTGATGATGCGGCGGCCCTGCAGATCGAAGTATTTGCGGTTGGCTGATTGACCATTCACGATTTCACCGATGCCGCTGGGGTCGGTGACGATGAGCGAATACTGGGCCTTTTGAGCCTCGTAGCAGTTCTCCGTCTCGGCACCCGTGGCGGTGATGATGACCTGACCGAGGACCTTCGTGGTCACCACGCCGTTGGCGTCCACCGTGGCAATGGCCTCGTCGCTGCTGGCGTAGGTCACCTCGCCGTCGTAGAGCCCCACCGTGAGTTTGTTTTCAGGCACGGCCTCGCCCAGCACAGCCGTCACGTTGGCCTGGGCGAAGGAGAATGCGGGCGTGGCCTTCTCGATATATACGGTATAGGTCTTCACGGCGGGTGCCAGGCGGTAGTCGGTCTCCGCGCCCTTCACGCTGATGATGGCCGTACCGGCACCTGTGACGGTCAGCACGCCGGTGTCGGGGTCAACCTTCACCACGCTCTCGTCCGACGACGAGAAGGTAATCTTTCCGTCGTAGTCCTGCGAGCGGGTGACGGTGGGCGCCGCAGGAGCGGGCTCGCCATACTTGCCCTCCACGCGGCTCTCCGACAGCGTGAGGAAGGCCTGGTGCTTCGTCCACGACGCCACGTTGAGGGTCACGGGCAGGTTGTTGTCCTTCGAGTTTCCTTCTATCCACGGATAGGGCCACTTCGTATCATACTCGTAGAAACAGTCGGAGCCCACGAGGTTGGGCGTATCAGGGCCGTTGTCGTAGAAAACGAAGTAGCGGATACCATCGACCGTCGTCTCACGCGGTGTCTGGGCAATGCCTTTGGCGCGGAGGTTCAGCACGCGGCTCACGTCGAAACGCTCGTGCACCAGCAGGCCTGTCTCTGTCGGAGAAATCTTCACGGCCTGAACGGCGGGCGTTTGGTTGTTAACCTTGATGGGGGCCTGGGCTTCATTGAGTCTGTCTTTTTCAAACACCACCTTGCTCAGGTCGAGCCACATCAGTTGGTTGTCTGCGGCCTCGACTTCTTCAAGGGGGCTTTCGTCGATGATGAGCGTCCGCATATAGTTGTTGTTGGCGAAGATGCGCCAGAACTTATCGCACTTCTTGATGTGCAGTTCGGGGAG
>OCVV012842968.1_pt1 | contig 14760 bp, 20 predicted proteins | sample 1539721 | NCBI WGS metagenome assembly OCVV01 (sample SAMN02144230, study PRJEB22623) | gut metagenome | biome: sheep rumen | host: Ovis aries | place: New Zealand
ATAGAAAAGATGCGCAAGTGCAACAAGGCTGCTTCCGGGCAGATGGTGGAATACATCGAGAAGCACGGAATTGACGATGCGCAGGCCGTGATTGAATACGGATACGCCCTTGCGACAAAATACGGCGAAGGATCAGCCGCACTGGCGGCAGAAATGTATGATCTAATCGCAAAGCTGCAAAAAGTCACGGTTCCGGCGGCAGAAACGGCCGCAACGGCCACTCTGTCAGAAGCAGGATCCGCAATCGGCGGGGCCATGAAAAATTCATCCTTGCCGGAATACGTCGGCGGAGCCGTGGAGCGTCTGGTAAAGCAGGCAGGCGCGGACACCATGATAAAAAATGCAAAGCGCGACAATGCTATGTGGGCATGGATCCCGTCGGGCGATACTTGTGCTTTTTGCCTGACGCTAGCATCCCGCGGGTGGCAGCAGGCATCTTCCAGCCAGATCAAGGGAGACCATGCACAACATATTCACGCAAATTGTGATTGTAATTTTTGCATCAGGTTCAACAAGAATTTAGACGTTGCCGGATATGATCCGATTGCGTTGCTTGGAAAATATTATGGGAAAAATTACAAAGATAATTCGGCCAGCTCGAACGATTTAATAAATATTTTGCGTCGCGAACATTACGCGGAGAACAAAGACAAAATAAACGCGCAAAAGCGGGCGGCCTATGCCGCGAGAAAAGAAGCGAAAGAAGCGACTACTTAACGGTAGTTGCTTTTTTTATTGGCAACGCGTGCCTTAAACGCGGATAAAAATGCACTCGTTGGAGGGAAAAAGAATGGCAACAGAAGCAACAGGAGCAAACGAAAACAACCCGACTGCAGGGGCAGAGCAGGATGCAAAAACGTTCACACAGGAACAGGTGGATTCCATCGTGGAGGGACGGTTAGCGCGGGAATTTAAAAAGTACGCGGATTATGAGGAGTTGAAAACAAAGGCGGAAGAGTTTGACAAGCAGCAGGAGGCTGAAAAGTCAGAACTGCAGAAAGCCACCGAAAAGAGTGAAAAACTCGAGGCCGAACTGAATCAGCTAAAACGCGCGGATAAACTGCGCGGCATCCGCTCAAAAGTTTCGGAAGAGACCGGAGTTCCGGCCGCACTTCTGACAGGAGAGGATGAGGACGCTTGTAAGCAGCAGGCGGAAGGGATTCTTAAATTCGCAAAACCGGAGTATCCCGGCATCAAAAAAACAGAAACAAAAGTAAAACCGAAGGCTGGCGGAAGCCCGGATTATATGCGGGAATTCGCGAAAGAGTTCTTCGGTAGATAAAAGTGGAGGAAATAGCATATGCCAGCTTTAATCACTACAGATTTTAACCTTCCGGCAGAAATGTCCGAAGGAATTTTCAAAAAAGCGCAGAAAGGCTCTACCATCGCACAGCTGTCCGGAGCAATGCCGCAGAAGTTCGGCAAACAGACAGTTATGGTTCTGACCAGCGCGCCGAAAGCGGAAGTTGTTGGAGAGGGCGCAAACAAAGCGCCGACCCCGACCGCGTACACCACAAAAACAGTAAGCCCGATCAAAGTCCAGACTACCATGCGGTTCTCGCAGGAAGTTATGTGGGCTGACGAGGATGCGCAGATCGGAGTTCTGCAGGATCTGGCAGAAAATGCAGGGATTGCACTTGCCCGCGCGCTGGATCTTGTAACCATTCACAAAATCAATCCACTGACCGGAACAGTGTCCAGCCTTGTGACCGAGGGCGTAATTGACGCTACGCAGTCCACAACTTTGAGCGGCACCAAATACGACGCGGCGGTTGAAGCGGCTGCAGGGCTTGTTATCTCTGCTGGATACACTCCAACAGGCATTGCAATGGATCCCACTCTGTCTTTCGGTCTTGCCACCATGCGAGATACCACCGGCCGCCGTCTGTATCCGGAATTAGGCTACGGACAGAATGTGACCGCGTTTGAAGGAATGAACGCCGCTGTATCCAGCACAGTATCCGCGCCGGAAGCGAAAACCGCGACCAATCTTCTTGGCATCGTTGGCCAGTTCGACGCGATCCGCTGGGGCGTACAGAGAGACATCGCCGCACATCTGATTGAGTACGGTGATCCGGACGGCCTGGGTGATCTGCAGAGAGCTAACCAGGTGGCGATCCGCGCCGAAATCGTTTATGGCATCGGCATCATGGATATGGCTGCGTTCGCGAAAATCGTGAAGGCAGGAGCCTAATGCGATATCGCTATAATCCGACCGGGACAATTGTGGAGTCTGACAATGCGTTAGACTCCATTTTATTTTCACCGGCAGAAGTTCCGGAAGAAAAAGAAAAACCAGTGAAAAAAGCACCAGCGAAAAAGGCAACAGGGCGGGTGAAAAAATCATGTACGCAGAAGTCGCAGAAGTAGAAGCTGGATTCCGGACGCTAACGGCTGATGAGCGGAATCTTTGCCAGAAGATGTTGGAAGAGGCTGACGTAATTATTGACGCATACGGCGCCGGGGCAGCCATTGGCAGGAAAAAAATTGTATCCTGCCGCATGGTACGCCGTGCGCTGGGAGACGGCAACAGCGACAGCACGTTCCCGATCGGAGCGACGCAGGGCAGTATGTCAGCCCTTGGTTATTCCCAGTCATGGCAATATTCTGGCGGGGGTTCCGGCGAACTTTATCTTTCAAAGCTCGAAAAGAAACTTCTTGGAGTTGGCGAGAGAATTGGCGCAAGAAGCCCATTGGAGGATTTGACCGATGATTAAAGGTATCCAGGTAAAAATCTACGTGAAAAAGCAGACAGGCGCGGATCCGTTTGGCGCGCCAGTTTTTGAGGAGACCGCAGAGACCGTTGAAAATGTCCTTGTTTATCCTGCGAGCGCTGATGATGTGGTAAACAGCACGTCTTTATACGGCAGAAAGGCCGTGTACACGCTGGGAATTCCAAAAAGCGACGATCACAACTGGGAGAACGCAAAAATTGAATTCTTCGGCGATACCTGGCGGAGTTTTGGCATCCCGCTGAAGGGAATAGACAACATGATTCCGGGCAAGTGGAACTTGAAAGTGATGGTGGAGCGCTATGAGTAGAAGCAGGGTAAAAATCAAACTGAATCGGTCCGGCGTTCGCGATCTTCTGAAAGCGCCGGAAATTACAGACAGGTGCCGCCAGAAGGCAGAACAGATTGCAGGGATTTGCGGAGAAGGCTATATAACTGAAACCGCCGTTTTCCCGGAACGTATCGGATCCGTGGTAAAGACGGACAGCCCTAAAGCGTATTACAGCGAATTGAAGCATAACCGCCTTCTAAAAGCACTTGGAGAGGTGACGGAGTGATAGAAGTTACATTGCGGAATTATCTTGCCAAAGAGCTGTCTGCACCGGTGTATTTGGAGCTTCCAGAGAACCCGCCGGATACATTCGTCTTGCTGGAACGCACAGGCGGCGGCGGCACCGATCATGTCAACCGGGCGACGTTCGCCATAAAATCATACGCCGGTAGCATGTACGCGGCGGCGGCTCTGAATGAACTTGTGAAAGATGCGCTTGCATCCTTTGGCTGGAATGAGGCGGACGTGAGTAGCGTCAAGCTTAATTCTGATTACAATTTCACAGACACAACCACAAAAAAATACAGATACCAGGCGGTATTTGAAATCAAATATTATGAGGAGGGCTAAAAATGGCTACAAACGTTTCAGCTGATAACGTAAGCACGGGCGCGCCGAAGGTTGGCGGCGCCGTTTTTTATGCGCCGGTCGGCACAGCTCTGCCAACTGACGCGAAAACACCACTCGACGAGGCATTTCTTTCTGTTGGCTATATTTCGGAGGATGGCGTAACTTTTTCCGAGTCCCGCGAAAGCCAGGACTTCAAAGAGTGGGGCGGATCAATTGTCGGAACGCAGCAGACCGAAAAGAAGGACACAGTAAAATTCAAAATGATTGAAATTTTGAATGTGAACGCCTTAAAGGCTGCATATGGCACAAAAAACGTGACCGGGGACCTGACCGCCGGAATGACTGTTGACCACACCAACAGCGAGCCGGAGGAACTGTCCTGGGTGTTTGAGATGGTAATGCACGGCGGAATCCTGAAAAGAACCGTAATTCCAAAAGCGAAAATTACGGAGCTGGGCGACGTGAATTACAAATTGGAAGACCTGGCAGGGCTTGAAACAACCATGCAGGCGCTTTACGTTGGCAATTCGAGCCACAAAGATTACTACCTTAAGCCTACGGCGTAAATCGGGAGGAATTAAATGATTACAGGAGAGACAAAAGACGGATTCAAATTCGAAATTGAAGATGCCGCCATGGATGATATGGAGCTTCTGGAAGCGCTGAAAGATTTTAGTAGGGACGATGACATTTCTGCTGTGCCGGAAATTTTTGAAAGACTTCTCGGCGCCGATCAGAAGAAAGAGCTGTATGAATTTGTGCGCGATCCGGAAACAGGACGTGTCCGGGCAACAAAAGCCGCTGAGATTTTGACGGAGATTTTTGACATTGCAAACGCCGCGGAGGACACCGGCTTAAAAAACTCTTAGTCCTTGCGTCGATGCTTGCGGCGGATCCGGATGCACTGCTGTGTGATCTGGCAGAGACGTATCGCATTTACGATATTCACGCAGTTCCGGTCCGCGTGCTTGCCACACTTGCGGCAGGATTAAAGGCAGACGCAAGGATAAACAAAAAAATATCTGGAATTAAATACGATCTAAACACTTTGATGCTGGCAGCAATCGCAGACCGGCTGACCGTGCTGCAGTGGATCGTCATTCAGATGTCTGGCACAGATGCCGGGCGGATGCCGGATTCAATTCTGGAGCAGCTTATTTCTGGCCAGAGCGTCAAGATTTCAAACAACATGGCATTTTCCAGTGGCGCGGAATATGAAGCGGCCAGAGCAAAAATATTAAGCGGAGGAGGTGGAGACGATGCCGGACGTAGCGCAGGCGTATGTGCAGATCATTCCAACAACGCGCGGGATTGGCTCGCAGCTGAATAAGGGCCTCGGTGAAGAGCTCGACCCGGTGAGCGAAAAAACCGGAAAAGACTCCGGAAAGAAAATCGGCGGCGGGTTGAAGGCGACGCTTCTAAAGACTGTGGGCGGGCTTGCCATCGGCGCGGCCGTTGCCAAAGGAATATCTACGGCAATCAACCAAGGCGGAAAACTGCAGCAGTCAATTGGCGGCGTTGAAACGCTCTTTAAAAAGTCGGCGCCGGTTGTAGAAGCCAATGCCAGGAAAGCATTCCGTACAGCCGGGATGTCAGCTAATGACTACATGGAAAACGTCAATAGCTTTGCGGCGTCACTTGTGCATTCCACTGGCGGGAACACAAAGCAGGCCGCGGGCCTCGCTGACACGGCCATGAAGGATATGTCTGACAACGCGAACAAGATGGGTACTGACCTAAGTTCAGTTACACAGACATATCAGTCGTTAGCACGCGGTAACTACGCAATGCTGGACAACTTGAAGCTTGGATACGGTAAACTGTACTGCCGTATTAAAAGCAGGTTAACCGCTTTATTAGTGGGTGTGCGCACAAATGTATGTTGTGCGTGCTAACGGGGAAACTCTAAACGGAGATATCCGCATGACAATCCCGTGCCAAGCCCCTGCGGGGGAAGGTGTAACGACTAGAGCATAGCTCGTAGGGCATCTATTAATACGATGTTCGAAATGCCTGCTATCAAAATCTTAATGTTGCAAACCACCATACATATATGGTATACTTATATATGAAATGGAGGTGCAATATGGAAATCTGGAAAGACATTAACGGTTACGAAGGGTATTATCAAGTCTCAAATCAAGGCAATATTAGAAGCCTAGACAGATTTGACGGAGTGCATGATAGGCAAGGAACTATCATAAAGCCAAGTTTAAAACAAAATGGATATTTACAAGTCGGCCTTAGAAAGCACAGCGCAAGAAAATGGTTTGGCGTGCATAGGCTTGTAGCAATTCATTTTATTGAAAACCCTGACAATAAACCGCAAGTAAACCATGTTGACGGCAACAAGCTAAACAATACTGTTAAAAATCTTGAATGGGTTACAGGAAAAGAAAACCAAGCCCATGCGGTAAAAATGGGTCTCAGGGACAATATGCCGAAGGGCAAACAACATCCCAACTATGGGAAATACGGCCCTAATAGCCAGACAGCAAAACCCGTCATAAGACGTGACCCAAAGACGGGCGAGATTAAGTTATACAAGGCAAAAATCTTAGCAAAAGACGAAGGCTTTGACGTTACATCAATCTCGAAATGTTGCCACGGGAAACTCAAAACCCACAAAGGTTACGAATGGTATTTCGCAAAAGATTTTGATAAAGAGATAGTCTAAACCCTAAGGGAGCCACAAGGCTCCTTTTTAAATACCACGAAAGTGGGGGTAGTAATTAGGTACAAAGTCAGAGATGCAGCGCCTGATGAAAGACGCAGAAAAACTGACCGGTGAGCATTACACTGTCGGAGATTTCGGTGATACTGTGAAAGCGATCCACGCAATACAAGGGTCACTTGGCATCACCGGAACAACGGCAAAAGAGGCGTCCACAACGCTTGAAGGCTCTTTCAACCAGATGAAGGCGTCCGCGCTTGATTTCATGGGCAATTTGGCCATTGGCAAGAACGTAGGCCAGTCCTTCTTGAACATGCTGAAATCGGCGTTAAATTTCGTCTTCAACAACTTCTTGCCGCTCTTGTTAAACACGATCACAAGCCTCGCGAAACTCGCAACAAAGGGATTGAAAAGCCTAATTGATGGGAACGGCGGGAAGGCCTTTGAAGGCTTAGGTGCTAAAATCGTGGCATGGCTCAAGCAGAACATTGTGCCGTTCCTTGGAGCGCTGGGTGAATTAGGCCTTGTGCTTTTGCAGGCGATCTGGAAAGGGCTGCAGATAGCACTTCCGAAGCTGGGCGGGTTGATACTCAAAGGTTTGGCTGCAGCATTTACAGCGGCGGTAAACGGGCTGAAATCTTTGCTTGTGACGATCCTGCAGGCGCTTTTATTCCCGTTCACATCTGTCGCAAAACTTGCTGTTGCGGCGTTTGGTGGAATCAAAAAAGGCGTTGTCTCGGTCGTTAAAGCAATGGTAAACGCGGTCAAAAAGGCGTTTTCCGGCCTTCAGAAAGTCGTTTCGACGATCTGGAAGGGCATCAAAACGGCGATCACGCTTCCGTTCAAGGGCGCGCAGAGAGTCGCAAGCGTTACAGCGCGGGCGATCAAAACGGCCGTTTCATTGGCATTCCGCGGATTGCAGACAGTGGTTCGGGCAGTCTGGGCGGCGATCAAACGTTTTATTATTACACCGTTCAAGGCGGCGTATTCCACTGTAAGATCAGTAGCCAGCCATATCCGATCCGCAGTATCTACCGCATTCGGAGCAGTCAAAAGTACAGTATCCAGAATTTGGAATTCGATCAAAACGGCCATTACGCATCCGATCAGTGCGGCATACAGCACGTTGAGCGGGATCTTTGGTAGAATCCGGTCGCTGTTCTCGAATGTTTTCAAGCTTAACTTGAAAATTCCGAAAGTCAGCCTTGACGGAGGAAAAGCCCCGTGGGGAATTGCCGGGAAAGGCCGCTTGCCTCATTTTTCGGTCAGCTGGGCGGCACACGGCGGTATCCTTGACGGAGCTACGCTTGTAGGCGCCGGTGAAGCCGGGAAAGAAGCCATTGTCCCGTTGGAAAGAAACACTGGCTGGATGAACACGTTGGCGGATAAAGTCGCAGCGCGATCTTCCAATACTGCCAGAAACAATGTTGTGATAAACATGACGGTAAACGGCGCGGACGATCCGGAAGAGTGGGGCAGACGTTTAACCAGAGAGATCCAGAGGCAGTACAGGATGGCATAAAGGATTTTTGATAAATGGCGACAAAAAAAAGAACTACAAAAAAGCCGCATCACCTTGGAATTTCAAGAAATGGTATGCATTTTACCTTTTCCTGGAAAATCGGCGACAAGGACTACGGCGAAGGCCAGTTATTGCAGTGGCGCATCAACGGCATGGGCAAGGGTAAGTGGTACTCAATCGCGATCGGGAAGACGGCGACGCAAAAAACGCTGACTTCCCTGACCGCCGCCGGGTTCTATCCATACACGAACAAACGTTTGAATTGGATAGAATTCCGTGTGCGCGGGCGGAGGAAAAACTTTTCTGAAACAAGAAAAGTAAAAAAGAAAACAGTTACAACGACATATGTAAGTAAGTGGTCGCCCTGGGAGACGTACACACTTTCAATCGCGGAGCCGTGGCAGACGGGCGCAATCTCTGTCGAAGTGGATTCATCTGTCAATAATAAGGCAACGTTCACTTGGTCAGAAAACAAATCAGACACAGACAACCGGCCAACGGCTTCATGCAACTATCAGACAACAACAGTAAAAAATATCTGGACTACTGACGGGAGCAAGTACGGCGGATACACTTTGGATGGTGGCGGAACATCCGCGACATTCACCGAGGACTCCGCAGCGATGACCGGGACAAGTCTGACAAGATTTGTCCGGACTCGCCAGCGCGGGGCATCCGGCCCTTCTGCTTTCCGCTACGCGTATCACACATACGCCATGCCGCGTTCGCCTGTGGTTACTTCCGCGAGGACGGCGGAGACGGACAAAGGCAGGAACACGACAATCCGTTGGAGCCAGTCAGCAAGCGCGGCGTATCCAGTCGATACAATGTCGGCACAATACGCAATAGAAACGCCGGAATCGGACATGTCCTGCCCTTCTGGCGCATCCTGGAATGATGCGCTTACAATGGCATGGCGGGCGAATCTGAACGGCTGCGAATTCAACTCAACCACAGAGGTCGGACAAGACAAATGCATGTGGGTCAAAGTTTCGGCCAAACATGACAACAACGTTGCGTACAGCGAGCCATATTTGGTCGAAAAAGGCAAGCTGAAAGCGCCAACGCTGACTTCCGGAACAGCCACAAGTTCCACCAAAATAGCGGTTTCGGCAACCAACAACTCGGAGATTTCCGGTGTTTGGCTAGAAGCATATATAAAGCTGGCGTCAGACCCATCACGACCGATATATCTTGGTAAATTCACCGGAGATTCTGCAGAATTTACCGTTTCGGACATTTCAGGGGAATCCACCTATCAGGTCGGCGTAATGGCCAACAACGGCCAGATGAAATCTGACATTGTCTGGACGGAAAATAGTGCAATTTCGCTCCCGCCGTCTTCCGTCAGTGCGAAGGCAACAGCATCCGATACAGTAAAATTGACATGGGATTGGCCGTGGAAAGCAGCAGACCAGGCGGTTATTTCATGGGCGGATCATGCAGACGCGTGGGAGTCCACAGAGGAACCTTCAAGCTATACGGTGGATCGTAAAGCGATTTCATGGTCGGTTGGCGGACTTGATGAGGATAAAAAATATTATTTTCGCGTCCGGCTGGCAAAAACCAGTGGGGATACAGCGGTGTATTCCAATTGGTCTGAAATTGTGTCCGTAAATATCGCATCCATGCCAGCGCTTCCGGTTCTGGCAGTGTCGAACAAGGTTATAATCCCAGGTGAGAGCATTTCGTTTTCCGTCGGTTCCACAGGCGCGGGCGATTTTTATGCGGAAGTTGCTGAAAAGCACGGCGACGCAGAGTACACGCCAATTATTGGCGGATCCGCTTCCAGTAGCCTGACTATAACCATGGATCAGATCAACGAGTTGTATACACAGCTCGAAAAACCAGATTATTGCTGGACGGTCGGAAGCGAGCATACATTCTGCACAAGGATCACCGGGTCCGGCGGTCAGTCTACCGGGTGGAGTGATCCCGTAACTGTAAAAGTTGTTTATGCGCCAGAAATAATTACGCTGTCAGCATCAACAAAAACGGTGGAGATTGCCAGCGAGGACGAAAACGGCACATCCCTAACGGAATCCGTTCAAGCAATCACAGAGCTTCCTGTGTCGGTTACAATACAGCCAGCGGGCGGAGGATTAACGTTTCTGATTGCGTTAAAGCGGTATAGAGACGTTTTTACCATGAGACCGGATGAACAGAGGGAACAGAGTTATAAGGACGAGATAATAGCCGTTAGGACTGCAGACTCGTTTACCGGAGTGCAGACATTCAGTTTTGAGCTGTCTGATTTGCTCGGAACGATGAACGACGGCGGGTGGTTTTATTTTTCCGTTTCAGCTTCCGACGTTTACGGGCATACAACTGTACGCAAGACAGACCCTTTTCTTGTCAAATGGGGTCAGCAGCCGATAGCGCCGGGCGCAACACTCGCTTTTGATACTGACCGGCTTGCGGCGAAAATCTCTGTCACAAAGCCGGATGGCGCTGCAGATACTGACACAGTCGATATATACAGACTGTCTGCAGATAAGCCCGTGCAGGTGATCGAGGGCGGCGCATATGGCGTTACCTATGTAGACCCGTTCCCGGCCTTCGGCGAGTCCGGAGGATACCGTGTGGTATCAGTGTCAAAATACGGCGATTACATCGCGGCAGATAGTACCGTGGCGTGGGTTGACGCGAAAGATGAAGCGCTTGACGTGGAGGAATTGTCGGTTGATTTTGACGGATACCGGGTGATGCTCCCGTTTGACTTAAAATTATCCAACAGCTGGGCGAAAGATTTCAAACGCACGGCGTACCTTGGTGGATCCGTTCAAGGTGACTGGAATCCGGGCGTTACGCGGGATTTGTCCGCGGAGACGACGACGCTGGATGTGGATATTGACGATCAGCAGACGCAGAAGCTTATGCGGATGCTTGCCGACTATGCCGGGATTTGCCACGTTCGGACGCCGGAAGGAAGCAGTTTTGCGGCAGACGTGCAAGTTTCGGAAGACCGGGACTGTGACACGCCGGGAATTGTAAAATTCAAATTAGCGATAAACAAAGTCGATCCGGAAGGAATGGAAGGCATGACATTGACGGAATGGGAGACATTGGAGGACGGCGCATGATTGATTGGAGCAAAGGTTTTTCGGCGGCTTACGTCCTCGCGATTGTTGACCCGCTGACGTGGGCGGACCGGTCAGAGATGGAATTTACAGATGGAAGCATTGATCGAGATTCTACGGCCGATCTGCTGGAATCAGCGAGCATAACAGTCACAGACGATTCTCTTTCCGGCGAAAAATGGATCAGGGTATATCTTCTGGCAAAACAGGGCGGGAGCGCAGAGCGTATCCCGCTTTTTACTGGGATTACGTCAGCGCCGGAACGGGAGCTTGACGGCATCCGGGAAACATGGAAGGCAGAGTGCTACTCTGTGCTCAAACCGGCGGATGACGTGCTTCTGGCCAGAGGATATTATGCCCCGGCTGGATCCAGCGCGGATCTAGTCAAAGAATTGCTTTCGGTAAGCCCGGCGCCGTTCTCGGTGTCCGGATCACCGCCAGCTCTATCAAGTGATATTGTGGCGGAAAGCGGAGAATCACGCTTGTCTCTTGCAAAAAAGGTGGTTGATGCCATCGGCTGGCAGCTGTCAATCCATGGAGACGGGTCTATCCATTTGATGGAACCGGGCGCAAGCCCGGCGGAGCGGTTCGGCGTTGAAAAAAACGACGTGTTGGAGCCGGACGTGAAGGACAAAACAGATTGGTACAATTGCCCGAATGTTTTCCGGGCAGTGGACGACGATGCCGGAACTGCCGTAGCCAGGGACGATGACCCGGACAGTAAATTTTCTACCGCTTCAAGAGGCAGGGAAATTTGGATGGAAGATTCCAGCGTTGAGCTTTCCGGAAACGAAACGATTGCAGAATACGCGGTGCGGCGGTTGAAAGAAGAGCAGACCCCGGCGCGCGAAATTAGCTATAACCGGAGATTTTTCCCGGACGTTCGCGTCGGCGATATTGTTGCGCTGGATTATCCGCGGCACAAGTTATCAGGGAATTTCCGAGTGGCAAAACAGACCTTGGAATTATCTTACGGGTGCAAGACCGCCGAAACGGTCAACGAGGTGTAACGCATGGATGAATTAAAAGCATTGGCAGAGGCCATAGTGAAAAACACAAAAAAGAATAAAACAAATGCTTATGAGACGCTTGCCACCGTCTTAAGGCTTGACGGTGAAAAAGTGTATGTCCACATTGACGGAGGAGCGCCGGAGACGCCAGCGACCGCGACAATGGCGTGCAAAGAGGGCGACACTGTACGAATCCATGTGGAAGGCGGCAAGGCGTGGGTCATCGGCAATGTATCCGCCCCGGCTACGGACGACACCGCCGCAAACACGGCGCATAAAGCGGCGGATACAGCGCAGGCGACAGCAGAAGACAGCGCAAAAACAGCAACAAACTTCGTGACCGAGAAAGGCACCGGCGGCCAGATCCTTGTCCATCCGGAAGGGGATACAAAAAACGCCGTGTTGATCGGGCAGGACGTTCAGATCATACGGAACGGAACGGTGGTAGCGACTTACTCGGATGATGTGCGGATTGGTAAAGAGGATAGCGCGCACGCTGGTATTTCGGAAAGCGGGATGGCAATATATTCGGCAGGTGGGACTGATAAAGTGGCAGAATTTGGCGACAGAATAAAAATAGGTGGCGCAGAAAATTATATAGAGCTAATCCCAAATCCGTCTGCATCAGAAGATTCACTAACCATTTGCACGGGTGGAAAATACACGACGTTCAAGGTCAGCGAAGATGATGTGTACAGCTCTATAACCGGGAAGCATCTTGAATTCTCAGTTGGCAGCAACTTGACGGAAGCGCCATATAACATTTCGATCGACTCACACAGCAGTGGCATTTTAGCAATCGATATACTGGGTGCGTTAAATGCCTCCGGTCGCGTAACTTCCGGCAAGGAATCGACTGAAATAGCATTGTCAAATGGAGCAAGTGGTTCGATCTATTTGCATAGGAAAGGCGATATAGCTTCTGTGTATATCACAGGGGCAAAACTCGGAGCTGGTGCGGAAAACAGGACAATAGCAACGCTTCCGGAAGGATGGAGGCCAGTACGCCAGACCGCAATACCAATTGATGGATCTTCTGACGCCCTGCTTTTTATCAACTCAGACGGCACAATTTCATGCAGGTACAACAGTTCTACGCAGCGCCAGATATGGGGGCGTGTAACATACATAGCATGGGCTTAAAGGAGCAAAAATTATGACAGATCCAATTTTTACACCAGAACAGGTGTATCAGGTAATTCTGGCCGTCGCTGGCCTGATAATCTCATGCGCCGGGGCTATCGGTATCATCGCTAAGGTTGTGCGGTGGTTCCGCAAGCCTGCCGACACACAGAAAGAGCGCGTAGACGCCCATGAGAGGCGTCTTGATGGCCATGACGACGCCCTGAAGGAAATCAGGCAGTATCTGACCAATGACAAGGCGAGGCTTGACAAGTTAGAAGAGGGAAACCGCATCGTGCAGCAGTCCCTTCTGGCCATCATGTCACACTTGCTGAATGACGGCGACAAGGAAGATTTAAAGCGCGCGAAAGAAAGTTTGGAACATTTTTTGATTGAAAAATAAGGAGATAGTTATGATTAACTGGAAAGTAAGATTTAAAAACAAAAATTTTTGGCTGGCATTTATCCCGGCTATCCTTGTGCTGATCCAGGTGGTTGCCGCCGTGTTTGGCCTGCAGATTTCCACCAGTGACTTGCAGGGGCGCCTTCTGGACGTAGTAAACGCCGTTTTCATGGTTCTGGCGCTCTTAGGCGTAGTAACTGACCACACCACCGCTGGGCTTGCAGATTCCGCGCAGGCGATGTCCTACGATGCACCAAACGCGGACGATGATGAAATCGCGCGGGATGACGACGACAGAAGCGACGGGGAGGAGTAAGGCATGGCTGTAAAATTTGTAAAAGCGCGGAGTTATTCATTTGGCGGAACCCGGTCACTGGATTCCGTCAAGTATATTGTGATCCACTACACCGGCAACAAGGGCGACACGGCCACAGCCAACGCGAACTATTTCAAAAATTCAAACACGCGTTCAGCAGGGGCGCACTACTTTGTTGACCGGAAGGGAACTGTTGTGCAGTCCGTGCCGCTTAACCGCGTGGCGTGGTCAGTCGGCGGATTCTTCACACAGTCCGGCGGGGCAGGATCCTACTACAAAAAATGCACCAACGCTAACAGTGTGAGCATCGAGCTGTGCGACGTTGCGGACAAGGATCCGTCAGCGGCACAGATCAAGGCAGTAAAAAGCCTGGTGGCGCAGATCCGGAAGAAATGCCCGAACGCAAAAACAATCATCAGGCACTGGGATGTAAACGGGAAGGAATGCCCCGCGCGCATGGCGGGCAAGGGGAACGCAAAATGGTCTGCGTTTTTGGCGGAAATCTCCTGCGGCGCGGTCAAGACTTCCAGCAAGGCCGGATCATCCAAAACAGCCAAAGTGATAGCAAAATCCGGCCTGAACATGCGGCAGAAGGCCAGAGTTACCGCGAAGGTAATTACGGCCATCCCATACGGCACAAAGGTCACGGTAAAAAATACCGGTGCCACATGGGCAAAAATTTCATACGCCGGAAAAGTAGGATACGTGGTAAAAAAATATTTGAAGTAAAGCATAGTAAGTATATGCTTTGCAAAGAAAAAAGCCCTCGGAGCAATCCGGGGGCTTAATTTTTTTATTCAATTTCGTCCAGCCATTTAATTTTCCCATATGGCAGTTCTTTTTTCTCGTCTGTGAGTTTTCCATCAACAACCTTGCTGATTGTGTACAAGTCATCGCCATTGCTCTTCTCAAACACATCGACTACTTCCCATTGGGTTATATCAAATTTATAAAAGTTTTTTCAAAAATTTCTCATAGAAAAGGGGCAGAAAAGGGGCAA